>Ga0209389_1004291_pt1 | contig 11810 bp, 9 predicted proteins | sample CowpearedBW_FD_187526 | JGI IMG/M metagenome (GOLD analysis project Ga0209389, IMG submission 187526) | Root nodule microbial communities of legume samples collected from California, USA - Cow pea red BW (SPAdes) (version 2) | ecosystem: Host-associated > Plants > Roots > Nodule | place: USA... | reverse complement strand
TTGAATAACTAAATAAAGCATAACAATATAAAAAAAAAGGTTGTAGATCTAATGAATCAAATGGTTATATATAGAATACCTTTGGTATACTTCCTTGATTTGATTTTGAGATCAATATCATCACTCTCTTTGAAAACTTTATGTTCTCGTCTTCCTCCTCTTCATCTTTCTCTATGCTGCCCATTTCTCTAAGTTCTAAATATCCAGAGACAACTAAAGATATTTTTTTTGTCAAGATACGATAATTTTGATGAGAAACTCTATGAATCTCCACTTTATATAAATGAAAAAGAGAGGTTATGAGTCGTTCATTGAACGACGATTAATATTATTGTTTTTTAATAATTTTGCGTTTTAAAATACATAAAATAAGAAAGTAATTAATATATACATTTAATTATTAAATAATGTCATTAATGTTATTAATGTAATATATTAATTAACATTGTTGTATTATTTATGTACTATCATTAAATATCTTAGACGAAAATAATAAATATAACATAAATAACCATAATTTATTTATTCATTTATTTCTGTAAAATATTAATATATGCATTGATTTAATTAATGTATTATATAATAAATTTCGTAATACCTTACTTATATATCTCCAAAGGATAATGATATTTTGACAACTTTCTCTTAGAACATTTGAGGTGACATCTTCTAAGTGATTTTAGAAAATATAAAAATGTGAAAATAGAAAAACAAGAAGCCACTTTATTTTAACTTTATGAAATCAGTTTGTACGATAGATGGAGTTTGCACTCACTTATATACTATATGTTAGATTAAGAAAACGTAAAAGAGAAATAAACCCTACCATTAATGCTATAGTTAATTAAGTAGTTGCTAATACCTCAAAGAACTAAATGAAGCATACTTAGATTGGTCATCGGGAACAATAAATGAAATTTGGTATATGGTCTTCCTAGAGCACTTTAAGTTTTCCTCTTGGTTTTCTATTCTGATGGGAAGGAAGAGAAAGGAATAGAAAATTGTGTACATACTCTGATCATATGAGGACTAGGGATATCAAAAAATTTGTATATGCGAGTATCCAAATATTTGAGTTTCCAAATTTCCTTTTGGGCATTGACTGAAACTGAACTTACTCCCACTGAATTTGTGATGCACACAATCATCAACAACATTCATTAAAAGTCAAATGAGATAATCAGTTGATGAAAGTTGTGGTACCATTGACGAAATGCTTGTTTTAGCCCATAAGTGGTTAACTTAAGAAGCATAGGTTCTTAAGGATCTTTAGTTTGTTCTTGTAGAGGTTCTGAACTTAGAGGTTAAGAAAAAAAAAAAAGCTCTAACCTTATTCTTCCTCCCAAACTCATTATCTTCCAAAAAATTAGCAATTCCGATCTCAAAAAATGTCATTAATTTGAGATTGTAGAACAAATAGCCCTTAATCTTGTTGATTTAGTTTGTTTACCTTTAACACATTCAACACAGACAGAGTAAATTGTCATCCATCCATATTTAACCCTAATCTGAATCATTTGAATCCGATTAACGTGACAAGTTTAATTAAACATGATTGGATATGGATTTAAATATTAATTTTGAATTGTGATGGATTGGTGTTGTTGGAATTGATTGATTCTAACCCAATTCTTTGTGGTAGTTTGAAGACATTTATATCAATGTTTAAAGATCACCTCAGTTTGTTGGCAATAACTTTGAAGATGTTTTCCTTTTTACCTATATAAAATTTTGTTGGGTTATTTGTAAAAAGAAAAATTATAAACGTTTTGAAGAAAAGAAAATTATCTAACGACCAAATTATACGACTGTTAATTTTTTCATGTGTAATAGAAGAAGTGCCTTTTAAGAAAAAAATAAATCTAATGACCAAATTTTGATAATCCCTATGAGCTTTTGTTCAATAAATATTTATGAGTTTAATAAATATATTAATAGTTTTATTCATTTCTAAGAACGTCTGTATTTTTTTTCCTTTTTCCCAACACTTTTTCTGACAGTGGGAAAGAATTATAATATAAGAAGCATATGGGTGCTGCAACACATATACATAGAATAACGATTTCAACCATTGGCTTCTAAAACAAAGGCTCGTGACTAAGTGGACAGCTAGAGAAGGCATTTGTAATTGGTAAATCTAAGCATCACACAATTTTTATCACAACAAAACTCCTCTTTATCATACATGTAAATATAACAGGACATTTGGGATATCCTAACCCTTTTACATATTACAAAAATATTACATAAAGAATTACTATTATGTTGTAACTCCATAATAGTTCAGAAGACTAAAAATATTATCGAGTAGCAAATTACATTTGACATTAGCACTATATCATAATACTACCATGAAAATGTTCAAATACATTTTAGTAAACCACTTCACATTTATATTTAAAGAGTTCATACATGTAATGACCGAAGAAAATAATCTTCAACCTTCATATTCTCTACATATTTGTTCCAATTTTTAGATTTATAAGACATTTTAAAGCAGCCAGAGCTTTGTCCGAAGAGTCCTTTGTTAGTGTTTCATTTAAACTTCTCAGTCTCGCTTGACTTGATGTTTAATCTTGATCTTGACTATTACTCATTTCTTATAAGTTCCACCTTCTGGATTCAGGAAAATCTTTGTTTGATGGTCCAACTGTCAGTCCTTATGTTTCTTTGAAGACTTGATATTTGTAACTTACTGTTTATAATTTTGTTTTTAGTAGACTAAATACCATATGAATATGAGTTATGAGTGCTCATATAGTTTGTTTTAAATAAAGGAAGGGCAGAAGAGTTGGTGTGTGGCAAAACCTTGATCAAGAGTTGATCCACTCTTTCTGATCTCGGGGAAGTGTTTTTTCTCCATTGTAAATATCCTTAAACCAGGTTTCCCCTATAAATGCAACTGTTAATGCCAATAATTAAAGAAACCAATTACATGAACATGAACATTTATAAATCTTATTATAATGATAAGGATGGAACATACCACTCTTTCATCTTCTATCCTCTATTTCTTTCCACTTCACAGGGACTGCAAAATAAACAAAAATAATTCCAAATACCATTATTTGATGTAAAAGTGTAAAACATAGCATGAGTTAAAGAAGACAATGGTAGTTCCAAATCAAAAACCTTCTTTCTTTGAGGATTGAAACAAACACTGTGAACATTCGGTTCATTTGCCTATTCTACCATGAGTTCCTGTAAACGAAATGTTTTTTTTCTTTAAGGTTAATAACTAAATAGAAACTAATCAACAAAAAAATATGAAAAAAATAAACAAAATATATGTTAGAAATCCCCAGAGATATGAATCTAAATAATCAAAAGCTATAGAATACCTTTGGTATTTCCTTGATTTGATTTTGAGACCACTGTCATCATTCTTAGAAAAAAATATGAATATGTGTTTTCGTCGTCTTCATCATTGACCATGCTGCTGGCAATTTGCCCAAACTAACTATTAAGAGATATCCAGAAATATTACTTCTCTCGTTGGCTGAAAAAACTCTACCAATATCCCTCTTATATAGATGGAGAAGAGATGAATATAGTTAATCGAATAGGATCAAGACAATTTTTAATTAATTTTTTTAAAGTCTTTGTTTTGAATTGATTACTTAAGAATATTTAAGATAAGACAATTAAATAACGCATTTATTTAAGCATTAAATAATGTCATTTATGTAATACATTAATGTATACATTAAATTAGGTTTAATTATGTCTTTGATCCCATTTTAAAAGTCTCAAAATAGTCCCCTTTTTTGTTGAAAGGTCTCACGTTTGCCCTTTCCGTTAAGTCAAGGTTGACGTCGTTAGAGGGAGTGCCACGTGTCAGTTCCTCAATTTTTTGAATTTTTTTTTTATTATTTTTTTATTATTTTTTTAAAAGAATAAAAAATTGTCACGTGTCAAGATGTCATCGTGCCACGTGGCAGTGACAGTGACACATGTCAGTATTATGTTTATTTAAAATTATGTTTCATATTCAACTTTACTTAAAATTGTTTTCAAATTTTAAATTTATATGTGTAACATGAACTAGTTAATTTATGATTTTTTTTCTATTAACATTATTTTTTATTAACAACTTTTAAACCATTTTAAATAAAGTTCAATGTAAAATATGAATTAAATGAACTTAATTTGGTTAAAAATATTTACTTGAAATATCAATTTTGATGGAAATATTTGTGTACATTTATATAGAAAGTCAACATCACTCTGTCACTGCCACGTGGCAATTTTTTGATTTTTTTAAAAAAATTGAAAAAAAAATTAATAAAAAAAAATTAATAAAAAATTCAAAAAAACGAGGAATTGACACGTGACACTCCCTCTAACGGTGTCAACCTTAACTTAATGGAAAGGGCAAACGTGAGACGTTTCAACAAAAAAAGGGACCATTTTGAGACTTAAAAATTTGGGTACCATTTTGAGATTTTGACTCCGAAATGGGGACCAAAGGCATAATTAAACCTAATTTTTTTAATAAAAACTAGGTATATTAATGAAGGATAAAATAATATATTCAAAATCAAAGCTATTAGTGAAGATGAAAACATGATAATTTTTTTTTCACATATTTTGGAGCATTCTACTAATGATCAAATCTAATGACCCAATTGTTCGATTAGAGGAGCCATTTTTTGAAGTATTATTCTAATGATCCAATCTAATCATCAAAGAATTATATTACTTTGATCCCTCCAAATTGTTTTGTCAAGATCTGCCACTGCTCTTAACAAGTAAATGGATCTGGTTCCATTTTTGTTGGATCTGATTCCAACTTTATGCATGTTGTTTTTAACCGATTCCCTTTTCCTTGGAACTTGAAGTTTTGAAATTCACATTTGTGTGACAGGAAACGATGATAACTTCAAATATATTATATTCTTTATTTATTTCAATCAATAATTATTTTTAAAATTTTTATTCATCATAAAAACAAATTTTGAAAATAATTATAACTCATAAATATTATTTTATATTTCTTTTAACATTAAGAACAATTTGATAATCTTATTTTTTCATCTATTAATTTTTATTTTTAATTAATCACATCAATTAAATCTCTCATAAACTTTTACAAACTTTACTCTCAAATTCACTCAATCCTTACCTCCAAATCCCTTCAAAGAAACAATACAAACATCACCCTCAGATCCACCCAAAATCATTGACTTCCACTCCCTCATATCAATTCTTACAAAAAGAACACACCCTAAATGTTAAAAAATAAAATAAAAAATTCATATTTTTTATGTGTTCTGTACGTTATAAATATAGTAAATATCAAATAATAATAGATGATATTTTAATGCATAGAGACGATAATTATAGAATATGCTCTTAACATAATTAGTTTATACTATTGTAAAATATTTTTCTTTTGGAAAAACAAAAAACTACACAAGTAAAGGGGGCTTCTCCCTACACCCCAAATGGTTTATTCTGTACACTCAAAAAGTTTTTTAATTCCTACTTTGGCTTCCACAGTAAAAGTAAATAAGTAAATGGTAAAATTTCTCTCTCTTGTACTTTATACATCAGCCCATCCCTGCACCCCTAGTTTTAAATTTAACCTAGCCCCCTTTTGTGCGACACAAATGTGGAATTCAGAAAAAAGGCCATTACGGATGTTGACATCCGGTTCAAGAATTGGATTTGCGGATGTCGACATCTGGTTCACGCATCTTGAATATGTGATTACAGATGTGGATTTTGAACTACAACATTACGGATGTCGACATCTGGTTGAGGCATTTGAATTACGGATGTCGACATCCAGTTCCTTTTTTTTTCAATTGATGGTTTGTGGAGTTTAAAATGCATTGTTTCAACTTTCTGTTGGGTGGAGTATTTGCATAGTTTCAAATAACCATCCTTGTTTTCTCTTAACACTTTATTTGTTGGTGATTTCTCCTAACACTTTATTTATTTGTGATGGATTAAACATAAAATGAGATAAATTTTGATTTTTAATTTTATAGATATGCCTAGGACACAAGGTAGTTTGACAAGACGTGGTGGTTCTTCTTTTGCACATGATGTACCCGAGAGTTTTGCACATGGTGCTACACGAAAGAGACCAACAACTTCAGCTCGTAGGAAGGGTCAGCATGCTATACTCGCTTTACCTGACCAAAACCCACCATCATGTCATCATGATGAGGATGTTATTGAACATGAGGATGTTGATGTAGCTTAGGAGCAGGAGTAGGAGTAGGGGATTGAGAATGATGGAGCAGGATTTCCTGGTGGTCCATTTGATACTTCCTTATTGACTCGTTATGTTGATCATGTAGCACATGTCATATGGGAGGGTTAGGTTAGTCAAAAAAATTTAAAAATGGTTTTTTTATGGTTCATTTGTTGTTTTATTATTTTTTGGTTTTTTTCTTAGGATCAATTATGAAATTGGTTTATCATTCTAAAAAAGTTAAAAGATTTGGACGATCCCACGTCTCTATTGAGCCTTTTGTGTTGAATTCTAGCTTGTTGCATTTGTGCGATGTTTTGTATGATTACCCTGATACTGGGTTGATCTTGGGTTTTGTTGGGAGATGGCAGCCTGAGACAAATAGTTTTCATCTGCCTATTGGTGACCTGACTATCTCTTTAGATGATGTGTGGTCGCTAATACATCTTCCAATCGCTAGAGAGTTTTGCCCAAATGAACCACTTGATTATGAAACTTCAATAGAGACTCTGATGACACTTGTGGGTGTGGATTTGGCTATGACTTCAGATGAGTTGAATCATTGTCGTGGTGCGCAGGTTAGACTTATTTGACTAAGAGACCTTTATAACAACTGTTGCGAAAACTAGCTGTGGGAGTTTTCTACGCGAGTGTATCTTTTGCACCTTGTTGGGTGCACTATATTTGCTGATAAGATTGCCACTTTCGTTTGTGTGTAGTACCTACAACTGCTTAGAGATCTCCCTACATGTCATAGATATGCTTGGGGAGTTGCTGCTCTTGTTTACCTTTATGAGTAGCTAGGAGATGCTAGCTTTGCATCAATAAAGCAATTATCTGGATATCTACCTCTTTTATAAGTACCACATATATTTTACTTTTATTTTCGTTTTCATATCAATAGTTAAATGAAATGTTATTTCATGTAGAGTTGGATATATGAGCACTTCCTTGCATTGGGAAGGAAACAGTTATGCGATACATATGTCAGACTGAACCTCGTGCAACACGTTTTGTCACTAGACGAGTTACTTCTATTCTACATGATATTAGAGCCTAGTTAGATGTTGTAACATATGATGGGGTGATATGGTCCCCATATGGATCACATAGAACTGCTCAACCCCATATCGTAGCTTCCATGTTTTCTGGCTTCATCAAGCTTGGTAGCATGGTTCACTATCATATGCTGGAACGTGTGCTACAACAATATGGGTTTATGCAGCCTATTCCACGATCGCCAAATGCACTTCCTATGGTCAACTTTTCTATTATTGATGATCGATGGAGACACTACGACCAGTATGTCATAGTTCATGTGATGCTCGCATCAGCTCCATTTTCATGTGTTGATGGATATTTACAGTAGTTTAGGAGAGTCTTTCATCCTTATCTTATACGTGGTGTTGACGACGAGCGACCTAGTTTTGTGGTTATGCCTTGACTTCGTTGAAATCTACCAAATGACATGCCAGTGTGGAGGACATCAGAGTTTATTGGTCTGTTAGCAATTTATTTGTTGACATTATTAATTACTTAAATAATTTACATTAATGTGGTGTTGTTGCAGGGTGTCATGAAACACATTGTTAGCGGCATCCAAAGGATGATAAATTGTAGAGATGTTATTAAGGGCATAGTTGTTTGGGATCGGACGCATGAGTTATTACAGATAGCTTATGATGTCACACAAGAAGAAGAGAGCAAAAGAGGTCGTAGTGGTCGAGGATGACGACCATCCACATTTAGATAGTAGTTTTACCTTATATTTGTATTTGATGTTGGACCTTAAATGTGTTGAAGTGTGATATTATATGCATATTTCTTTTTTGTTGGATTCTATATTAATTAATTCCATCTATGATTAGAAATTAACAACATCTACTTTATTAGCAATAAGGCCAAAATACATCCGTCCCTTGACTAGAGGAGTTACCATTTTATGTATAAGTTAAATAATTACAAAAGTTTTTTTCCAGTACATTACAATATTAAATATCCTAAAATAAACTACACCACTAAAAAAATTAATACAAAAAACAAATATCAGTCATCCATAAGATCTACATAAGTACGATTCATATCTATCAATTGTACAAATGTCTGCATCCTATTTGTATAAAATGATGCCCACACCTTTGCCTTAGGGGTAACAATTGTTGGATGATATCATATCCACCATCGGTAATCGACAACCTTCTTGTAGTCAAACCTGTGAACATGTAATTAGTCAATAAAGAAAATAAATGCTATAAATTAATAAAGAACTTTACCTGCACAAAATGAGAACCATGAATATGTTCGATACAAATTAGTCAATGTTGACTTTGCGTACTAGGTGGGGATGTACAAAGTGGGAATATCTTCGATTTCTTAACCGATGACAAACATACTAGGATTACGTTATATCGATTAGCAATCGCACACCCCATGTCTGGTATAGTCATCCACTTGTCCCAATTAGCCTGTTTATAATTAATGAAATAATAAAAAAATAATTTCATAAAAAATAATTATTAAATAAGTGTCAATAGTAGTGTATAGAATTTATACCCTTGATAGTGAATGGACTAGCAAAGACTTTCTTAGTTCTTCAAGTCGATCATGGCTTCTAACTAATGTTGTGTATTCATCACGCCACTAACTAAGTTCTTTGTACAAATCATGTCTAATCAAGGGCCATGACTCCTCACTCGTTCCAAAAAAATGCAGCAATGCATCTATACCTATAATGTCCATCAGCAACTACATCCACAACATCCTCAATGTAAGATTGACAAATCGGATGGAACTGTTCTAACATGGGTCTTCTCATTTCTTGCATTACACATTTTGCCTTCAATTTATTTTCTTTCTTTGTAGCAAATGTGTCATGAATTCTCAATGAAGGCGTCAACATGCTCGATATGAAAGGGATCTCGTTTTGTTGACTTTTGAGATCAATGACTTTTAGGTGCACCCTTCGTTTTAATTTTATTCGCTGGCGGCAACATCAATGTCATCGAAGGGCAAACTATGTCAAGTAATTTTTATTTAATGGTCACTTTTCTTGTAATATCAACGTCTTTGAAACGATTGAGCACTAGGTCAAATTCTCTTTGAATAGATAATTGCCCTTGCAGTTATGAAGAGGAAACATTTGAGATGGTCAACCTAGTCAACATTATATGAATTTTTTTCAAAGGAATCATCCCAGAGTCATATCGTGCTAATTCACAAGCACATGGAAGACTATATGTCTTTCTCAGTACGCAACCACAATGACTAGTATCAAATCCTATTTTCTTAACTCTTTTTAACTTCGGAGCAAGGAGTTCTAAGGCATATCTAGATACATATCCCACCAACCTTTTATAACTCAATGTCTTGTAAGAATCACTCATGAGGTTAAGACTTCTTTTGAAAGACGACTTTATTTCGTTATGTTGCAGAATAATGACGTAGTGAATTCCATCCCAACACGAGCATAGGTCATCCATACTACTTCCAAGAACTTTCTTTAGGCTTTAATGAGCAGACTCAACTCTAATACAAATTTTATAGTACATCACATAAACCATAAATGAATTAAATAATGAATATATAAGATGCAAACATACCCACTTGATGTTTTATTTCCTAAATGCAAAACTCTGTTTGTCCAGGCCTTCACAAAGTATTTCTTATAAGGAATGATCCATAAGTCATTAAGATATTTGAAGAATAAAGGCCACGACTAACAAACAAGCTGAAGGCGATTAACACAATCGGTAAACTTACACTCATCTTCATAATCCATTACATTTTCCCATGCTTGCAGCACAACATCCCATGCATCAATAGAATTCACTAACATTTTGCATTTTGCCTAGACATTTTTCTGAATGTGGAAACAACACAGAAGATGATAATATTTAGGGAAGACAATGCTAATAACATTCATTAAAGCCAAATTCTTGTTAGTAACAATGACTTGTGGACCACCCTCAGACGTCATAAAGAGACCTCTTAGCCATTCAAGAGCCCAAGTGTATTATTTTGTCTTTCACTAGATAAAAATGCAAATGTGGTTGAGAACATTAACCATGCTGAAGTAACACCAACAAATGGCAACCAGAGTATTTGACAAATCATTGCTCCTTAGTCAACTATTGTAGTTTTTAACATTAAAGCACAATGGTCTGATAGTTGTCTATCATGAATATGTTGTTTGCAGCCACACCATTTCTCCAACCACTCATGGGATACTAAGATTCTATCTAGCCTACTTTTTTCTATACCATTTGGCATGTACCATGTATGCTTTCTACCAATTATTAGCACGTCTAACATTTCAATTTTCTTCATGAAGTCACTAATCATTTTCATTTCTCTTTTACTACTACTCCCTATGCGTAAACCTTTCCTCTCATTCAGTTTTCTGACTACATTAAAATCCCCAAGTATGCACCACATTTTGCAAGGTTCTCACATTTTGATGCACTACAAAAAATCATGCTAATAATGGCGGTTTTAATATGGCAGTTCTAAAAAACTGCCATAATTTTCTTTATATTATGACAATTTTAACTGCCATATTTTGTATTCAAAATATGGAATTTCCAAACGCTATATACTATACATATAATAAATATATCGTTTTTTCTTTTGCTTTTCATTCTCTCATTCTTATTTTTCTATTACTGACTTAAAAAGATACAAATCAGTTTTTCTCTATTTTGAATTTTAGGGTTCTGAGAACCCCATTGATATTGAGAGCATTGTGTATCCAAAGGCAAGGTTGAGTGTGCTGCCGCGGTCGTTCTCAACTCCTTCGCCTACCTCCCCGTGTCGTAGAGCGTTACTAATCGCCATCCCACCACCTCATCCTACACCTCGACTTCGATGTTGACACCATTGACACCACCCTTGTCACTAACCTCGACCTCCACCTCATCCATGTCCACATCTCGCGTGTCGAGGAGATCACTAACACCGTCATGGCGCTCTTCGTCGGCCTCCTCCGTCACACACACATCATCTCTCGCCATGTGGTCTTTATCTTCGATTGGCTTAGCTCCGTCCAGTCTCTCTACTACGAGATGCGTCGTTGTTTGACCTCGTTCTCAGCATCGTCGAAATCTCCAGGTTCGCTAGGTATTTGGCCATTCGCAGCTTGGCCTTCAAAACGAGTGTGCTCTAATTTGATACTCAAGCAAAACATATTTTTAATCTTTCTTTCATTGAGCGAATAACCCTTCTTCAATTGAAATTAAAATAGTAATCGATGTTCTTATGGTTTAATTTTATGATCCACCTTTTAGCCTTTCCCTTCTTATCTTTATTTGATAAGATCAGTAAGCAAAGAGATATGATGATTTTTACATTGGTCCATGTTTCTGAATCACCGCGACCGACAAATCTTACCAATTTCTGATAACAGCTATAACTTTTATTTTAGTTGTATTGGTTTCTGTAATTGTATTCATGCTTGTATTGTGTTTTGTTTTAGGTCAGTGACATTCTACTTTATATGCAGTATACGCTATTCTGATTTATTATGCGAGCGGATATTTATTTGTAGATGAGAGCCAATAATTTGTTATTTTCTAAAGTGTTTTTATTGTTAATCATGTAGTTTGAACTG
>Ga0209389_1004286_pt1 | contig 11816 bp, 8 predicted proteins | sample CowpearedBW_FD_187526 | JGI IMG/M metagenome (GOLD analysis project Ga0209389, IMG submission 187526) | Root nodule microbial communities of legume samples collected from California, USA - Cow pea red BW (SPAdes) (version 2) | ecosystem: Host-associated > Plants > Roots > Nodule | place: USA... | reverse complement strand
ATTTATTAACATTAAATGTTATACTCTATAATAGAAATAAAAAATACCTAATTTTATTTTTATTAACTTTTCAATATACTATTATCTAATTTAAAAAGATATATATTTAAAAAAAAAATTAACAAATTTTAAACATATATAATTTTAAAAAAAATTAAAAAATTAAAAGAATCAAAAAGTTTGGGGGGTCGTGGCCCCTCCCTACCTCAATTATGGTCTGCCACTACCTGCAACATCATCTGCTCACGTATACCGCGTATACGATTATCGTCACACACAAGCAAATAGGGTGAGCTAACAGAATAAACATATATACAATACATTTATATATATAACACAATCACACCAAAGGATTTGATTTCATCCCACATGGCCACAACCATGTTAACTGTGTTCTACGTCTTCTAGTGAGTACCTCAAGATGTCTTGCTGCCACACCTATCGGCCACAACCGATAGATCACGTGCGGGAAACCATGCTACAGATCACAAACCATAATGCTAGGTGGAGTTCCCAATATGAACATAGCTCATAACGTCTCAACACTACCAAACTCGTCAACTAATTAATGAGATGGGCAATCTATCTGGACCCATCCGTGCGGGCCACAACCAGCACACTTACATCGGCAACACTCACAACCCGAGCCACAACTCAAGAGTTCCTCGTGTTCATCCGCCATTCCGAGCCACAACTCGAGAGATGCCATTCCGAGCCACAACTCAAGGGATATGTTTCGAGGCACAACTCAAGGAACACCAGCAAGCCGACCTTTAAGTTATCCTAGAAGCTATGTAGACCACGCAAGTCACACAAGTAGAATATAATTATGTTGCACCAATATCACCTAACGCTGCTCACGAGGCGTCAGGCACTTTCCACTTCCAGACCGTCTTGAGGGTATGATAAGTCGAACCTTTGCTCTCATTAAGTGCTTAAATTTTGGGGATTTAATATCATTTTTTGCTCTTAAGAATTAATTTTAGTTGCATAATATATTATTGGATATTCTTAAGTTTAATAATGCAACTGAAATTTAATTTAGGTCCTTAAGAGTGTGAATTGGGAATATTTCAAGTCATAAAATAAGTCCCAAAATCAGAATTTTGGAGAGAAATAATTCAGGTGCTAAATGCACCCCCAGTTTTCATTTTTACAGCCCCTTCTGCAATTGGGCTATCTATTTCTAAAGAGAATATTTCTGGAGTTAAATGCACCTCCAATTTTTATTTTCCACACCCTTTCTGAAATTGGGTCTTCTAACTCTGTTCTGCACCTTTTCTTTTTACTAATTTGCACCACTAATATCACTTAAACTCCACTCAACCAGATTACCCACGTGGCAATCCTCCACTTACTAAAATAACCTATTAAAACTTGTCACGTCCTCAATCCTCCACTAACTAAAATAACCACTTAAAACATGCCACGTCACCGCACCACCGTCGACTTTCTCCTTCGCGCCTGCAACTCGCTGGGACAACTTCCTTTCCGTCGCACCGCCGTCGTGGTCATCTATCGCAGCCCAAACGACCTCTATTTCTTCTTCGTCGCGCCTCCCTTTTCCTTCATCATCATGCTGCCGAAATCCCCCATGGACGTATCACTCGAGATCTTAAAGTCTTCATACCCTGCTGCCACCGTGCCAACCACCGTAACCTTCGCGCAACCACTTATGGCAGTTAAACCCTAATGGAGAGAGAGAGAGACTATTCTGACATGTGGTAGCCTCTCATTGGACTATCAAAGAGTTAAGACTAGTCAACCAGTCAACTTTGGGCAAGGGCGGTCAATGTTGGTCAATCAAGGACTTTCAACCATTTGGGCTAACACTTCTCCACACAATCAAGTACTTTCAACTATTTGGGCTAACACTTCTCCACATTATATAAATCAATAATCAATGCCTTAAAGGCTCCCACTACCCACATTTATTAATTAATTAATTATTTAATTAATTAATTTTTATGAGTTTTACAAAGGGCATTAAGTGATGGGCATCCCAAAAGCATGTTATAGGAGGTATGGGCATCTATGACCAATTAGCGTGTAAATATGGTTTTCATTTCCCACCCCCCACCGAAAGTCGTGTGTAAGTCAACGTAACCCATGGTTGGAACTCTTTCTCCAGCAAAGTCGTATATGGGTTCGTCGTATGGTGCTAAATCTTTTAGGGGTATCTGAAGTTTATGAAAAGTCATTCAATATAGGATGTCGACCGAGCTTCCTTGGTCGACCAAAACATTTCCAGCAAAGTCGTATATGGGTTCGTCGTATGGTGCTAAATCTTCTAGGGGTATCTGAAGTTTCTGAAAAGTCATTCAATATAGGATGTCGACCGAGCTTCCTGGGTTGACCAAAACATTTTTTACCACGAAACTTTCGAGCTCCACCATTATGACCATAAGATCCTCCTGATTCGGGTCTGTACCCTTGAAGTTCGAGTTTGTGAATGTTATGGGAGGTATCCTCCTTTGGGATCTGCCGGTTATGGCATGGACTGATTGGACAGCTCTCAGATGCCTTTTCTTAAAGGAAGATTAGTGCCCTCCCCCCGCAAACCCTCTAGAGATCGTATTAATTTTTTGCCTCAGTGGGGGTCTATCGTCTAGGCATTTGTCTTGTTGTTGTTGTTCCATCCTACGCTCTACGTTATGGTTTCTTCCGGGCTCTCTTCTCGATTCCATACACTCAGGTCTTCTTTCCTCCCTTCGCTCGAATCTTCTATTATTAGTTATGTCGTAGCGGGGTCGGGACCTTCCTTCTCCCACATTTTTTATGTAATGTTTGAGGTGACTAGCACGTATCAGCTCCTCTATTTTGTTCCGCAAGGTTTCACATTCTTCGGTCATGTGTCCACTGTTGCGGTGGTAATGGCAATACTTGCTAATGTCAGCGTTGGGCAGGTTCTGAAATTTCCTAGGCGGCGGGATGAGTTCCGCTTGTAGGACTTCATCTAGAATGCGGGATTTGGGTGCATTCAAAGGGGCATAGTTGGAGAACCTAGCTTGTTTCCGTTCTTCGGGGCGATTTTGGTCACGCGTCATGGATTCTTTATTGGATCTTCTTATCTCTGTTTGGGGTGGGGTGGGGTGGACGTTGTCTTGGTATCAGCACATATCTTCCACCCTGATGAACATAGCAACCATCTTTCTAAGTTCTTGCATCCCAAGGGGTGGGCGCATGGCTAGCTCGTATATGAAGGGCTTTGGCCTAATGGCGATTATCATGTATGTTAATATAAGGTTTGGGGTTGCTTACTATGTACTAAGGGATTTCTTGGTACAGAGTAAGTGGCCTTTGTAAGATCCGTGAAATTTAATTAATTAAATAAATAAATAATTAATAAATGTGGGTAGTAGGAACCTTATGGCCTTTAATTCTGACATGTATGATGTGGAAAAGTACTAGCTCAAGTGGTTGAGAGTACTTGGTTATGTTGAGAGGACTTAGGTTCGAGTCCTATGTATGTCATTTATGTGTTTTTATTTATACTATTTTAATAATGTGATCGATCATGATGAGTGATCACTTAATCTTAGGATTCTATGAATTAGTAAGAAATACGAATTTGGCATAACGGTTGTGCATTGGCTTGATGACTGGATGGTTGTGTGTTCAAACCTTGATAGACATGAATTAAACCTTATATTTGCTAAATTTAGCTCTAGCATGAATGTGAAAGGGCAAAGGAAAACCTGAGCAGCCAAGGGGGCTGGAAAACTAGTATAAACCACAAATTCAATGACCATTAAGTGTGTATAAAAGTAATTTTCGTTTTGCACTATTTACCTCTCATTAAGGCAATATTTAGTGACCAAGCAAGAGAGAGAGAGAGGGTGGTTTTGGGGCTGTCATTGTGGCATAAGAAGAAGATCACGAATTCAGAGAGTGTGTGGTGAGAATTGACTGTTATTGGGAGTGGACTTGAGTGGAAGAACTAGGCGGTCTAGTGAATCGAAGAAGAACCCTCAAAGTCTAAAATTTTTAAGCAAAGGAATCCAGGTTAGGGGAAACTGAACTCTTTTCTTTTATCTTTTGTGGGCTGATGCATGATTAGTGTATTGATTAAATGTATGAATATATCCAAAAATGTATGAATATCGTGTGTTTTGTTGTATATTGTTTTCCTATCCTGTTGGGTGTGTGAACTGATATGGGGCAGCTGGGGTTTAAAGTTTTCTATGATTTTTAGCGTATTTCCTGGTTTTAAATCATGCCTTTTAGGTTTGCTTGCCATTATAGAGTCCTTGGTAATGATTGAGCTGTGTTTTGGTAATTATTATTGTTGTTTGCGTGCGTGAATAGGGAAAAACCTTTGTTATTTTTGCCCAAGCGAGCAACCCTCGCCAAGGTGAAAGTCGCAAAGATTCGACCCTAGTTCGATTCAAGCATCTCGCTCACGACCAACTCAGGGGTTGAGCGACATGCCATCTCGCTCAGGCGAGCATTCGAGGATATCAGTCGCGTTCTCTATATGAATCCTTGTCCAGGCGAAGGACTATTGTTTTAGGCGAATGATGACCTCGCTCAGGCGAGAAGGTCTCGCTTCGACGAGGGAGCTTAGCTTGAGCGAGACAGACATTCTTGCTTGGGCGAAGGCTGGTTATTTTATTGCGAAAACATAGGAATTATGTGAATATGCCTGTGTTGTTGGTTCGTGAGAACGGAAAATTGTTCTACGTGGATTCTTCGCCCGGTGACGCTTTGGCAATGCCAGGCGGATACGGTCGTGGTTGGAATTTTATGTTTTTGATGTTGGGCTTGAAGGACTAAGTCCATAGGCGATATGGGATGTGCTTGGTTTGAGTCACGAGCAGGGAGTCATGTTGGGTGAACTGCATGCAGAACGTGAACGGTTTAGTTCATCGGAGGTATTCTTGTTTGGGATGAGTGAGCAAGGGAGTTCATTTCATGCTTAAACTTGAGAATGCTATGAGTGAGGGAGTTCATAGTAGGAAAGCCGGGTATACGTGTCCAAGTTCAAGTGAGGAGTTTGGATGACGGGTAAGGGAGTCCGTGAAGCAGAACTACGAGCGGGATAAACTTGTAGGTTGGACCACGAACGAGGAGGGTCCTGGAAGCACAGGAAAGTCCCATGATCAAGAGTACATGCATAAACTCATAATGGTTATGAGTATGGGAAAATGGGTGTTTATTGTAAAAAGATAAATAATTATGAGTGTTTGGGTGGGTTTATTTCATTATTATTTTTATCTATGTGCATAGCTCACCCTATCTGTTTGTGTGTGGCGATGATCGGGTAACTTGTTATCCGGGAGCAGATGTTGATACAGGTGAGCTAGGAGATGCTTAGTGGCGGAGAGTGGGAGCATATTACATGGGGATTTATAAAGACTGCTTTATTAAATTTTCATGTAATTTAATTATTGGTTTTTACTGTTTTTGACTTTTGAATTGTAAAGATTGATTATGACTATTTTGGCCATATATCGCGATTCTTAAGTCTAAAGTTTAATTTTTTTTCTGCCTTTTTGGGAAATGATTTGATAATAAATGAGGTATTTATTTCAATAAATTGTTTATTTTTATTTATTTAAGTAATATCCTATCGGGATGTTATAGCCTTAGAGGTTGCTGATGGTTGTTTACTATGTACTAAGGGATTCCTTAGTACAGAGTAAGCGGTCTTGGAGATTGCTAATGGTCGCTTAATGTATACTAAGGGATTTCTTAGTACAAAGTAGGTAGCCTTGGAAGTTATTGGTGGCCGCTTACTGTGTACTAAGGGATTCCTTAGTACAAAGTAGGTAGCCTTGGAAGTTACTGATGGTCGCTTACTATATACTAAGGGATTCCTTAGTACAAAATAGACCACCTTGGAAGTTACGAGTGGTCGCTTACTGTGTACTGAGGGATTCTTTAGTACGGACGAAGCGGCCTTGGCAGTTACTAGAGGCTAGCGATGGCAACGGGGTGGGGAGGGGACGGTTTCGCTATCACATACCCATCCCCGTAGAAAAAATTCTTCCCCATCCCCATACCCAAACCCAACGGGTATCAAACTTTTGACCCATCCCCATCACCACTAGGTAACGGGTATAATCTCGTACCCATACTCGTACCTATGTTCTAACTACTTCAATATTAATTTTTATAAAAGAAAAAAATTACGGTAAAGAAAACATAATATTATCTGTACTACACCTAGGCGACTTAGCCTGACTATAACCGTAAAATCCGCGTACATAACCCCCAAGGACGCAAATGATCACCATATATGCTGAGCGAATAAGAGTAACCAACCTAAGCCGCTAACTTAAAGAAATTAAGCGAGAACTTGACAGATTTAGAGATTACTAGCAAAGCCCCTAGGGCCCACAATAATCGAGCTAAGGGGCCTGAGCTAGGCCCAGGCCCACCTGCGGCCCAAACAGAGGCCCAACCCATGATGTGGCCAAACATAATTAATAATCTATAAATACGCATGGTGTAAGACCCGCTAAATTTAAATAATTGAATAATTAATTATTTAATTAATGCGAGTGAGAGAAGCCTTTAAGGTATTAAATGCTAACCTTAATGACGTGGAAAAGTACTAGCTCAAGTGGTTGAGAGTACTTGGTTTGTGTGAGAGGACTTGGATTCGAGTCCTATGTATGCCATTTGTGTAGGATTTAATTTTTATTTTTCTTTTCTAATATGTATGTGCGTGTAAGTAAGAAGATAGCAATTGGGTTATACTAGTTGGCATGAAATATGAATTGGCATGATGGTTTGGTATTAACGTAGTAATTGCATGGTTATAGGTTCTAGCCTTGGGGAAAACCTAAATTAAACTTTATATTTCTTTTGCTAATGCTAGATTTGGGTGGAATGGGAAGGGTTAAAGGAAACCCTAACTGATGACAAGGGAGGCTGAAAAACAGCCATAAAGGGACCATGAATGGCCATTAACCATTAATTAAGTGGGAATCCCGTTTTTGTATTATTAACCTAAATTTAAGCACTGTTTAAAAGGTAAAAGTTGAGTATTAGGAAGGGTTTTTCCAAGGCTGAGACTATACCAGAAATAGAGCATGAAAGGAGAGTGATCGTGAGTGTGGAGTGAGGTTCTGGGTCTGAATTGGTAGAAGAGCAAGAAGGAGATTGGCAAACAAGAAGGAAGTAGCACATTTAGCAAATTGAGCAAGGAAATCCAGGTTAGGGGAGTTCCTATTCCGTGTTTTAATTGTTGCTATCTTATAATGATGTGTCCTAGATCATGTTTGAATTGTGAAAGCTTTGAATCCTGGTTCTGTTCGCGTTTTCTGGAATTTTCCAGAAACCGCATGAACTGCCGCCAGGCGGCACATGTGGTTGCACCCAGTTTCTGGGTTTTCGTATGATCTGCATGGCGACCGGGAGTGACCCGCCAGGCGTTGCTGTCACTGTTGTTATTTCTCTTTCATTTTAATGTGTTATCAGTGATGTTGTGATAGTGGATGGTATTCTTATTGCACATATATGAATTGTATGACGAATTATGGTTTACAGTTCCTAAATTGATGGAAGTTGCATGAACTTGTGAATTGAATTGAGGGTATAGGGTTTATGCTGGTGTTGGGGATAATAATCATAGACTATTTCAATGATTGATGCATTGGTTTTATCGTATTGAGCATAAAATGGATGATGGATGAACTCTTTATGATGTACGCATCTAGAAACCCATTGGCATGAAGGTGAGTACAATAATTTGGAATATTAGGGTGCATTATAGTGCTAGAAAAACTTGGGCAGAACCCAGATATGCATGCACCGCCTGGCGGCACAGGAACTATCGACAGGCGGCTCGTCAGTTTAGGTTGCTATGTGATTTTGTATGAAATTGCATCCTTAGTTATTTAAATTCAGAATTATTATAGACTCAATTTAAATGGAGGATGTAGTTGTAAGTGGCATGATAGTGACTAAATAAGATTAATGAAAGTGAAAGCAGAAATGATGACATGGAGTAGTATATGTGTTAATTAGTTGTTTTATGAAATGAGTTGTCTTCCAAAAAGTATGATAATTTGGTAAAGTGAAAAGCGTGAACTAGAATGTGGTTATTGTGAATAGATGGTATGCTAATAAATGAGAAGAATGTCAAGCGCAGTGGGTGGAGTGTAAATTCAGTTTGATGTACATGTCTGGATGAAGGAAAATTATGTTTATTAGGGGTAGCTACTATGTCACTTTGTTTGTATTATTGTAAGAAGTGTATGAAACATTGGTATGTGGATTGGTATGAGATATCTTAGTATTCATCTGCTGAAGTATGTGACTTGTATTTTGGAGTGTGTTACAACATGTTTTAAAGTAGCGCTTGTAAAAGAATGTGGTGGGATGTGTGCATAATGAAAAAGGGATTGATGGGATACATATTTGTGTGGGATGTTAACTAATTATAGAATATGTCTAGGAAATCATGTTGAGTTAAAATTTCAAATGTTGTATGTTTTAGGTCTGTTAGGACCTGTTTTTAGGTGTCAAAAACAAGTAGCATTACGCTACTAGAATGGCGCCTGGCGGCATGAGCGAGCCGCTAGGCGGTAGAACCTTCAATCAGTGGCAGTGGCCACTATTAACACAGCGCGCCTGGCGGTAAGTATGGTTTCGCCAGGCGGAATCGGTGCAGTAGGAGACCTGGAAGAAGACAGGCGTCTGGCGACACAGGGAGGAAGCGCCAGGCGGCGACAATGTCAGGGGCGCCTGGCGACGAGAAGGTGTCCGCTAGGCGGTGGCGGTGCAGTGAGGATACTGCAGGCGCGTGGTGCCTGGCGGTGTGTGATGCGTGCTAAGCGGTTTTGGTCCAGTGATGGCGCACGAGGAAAGTTTTCTACACCGCTTTAGGGGATGTTCATGGTGCGATGCTTTGGCAGGCGGCCCAGTTACGAGTGCATCTTGTATTGGGGTAACACGTGACCACTCCAGGTTGTAGCCTGGTGGTTTAGGAAGTCTAGTGGAGTGTGCGGGTTGTGGCTCATACGACAAGGTTTCGGATGATTGCCCTCTTCGGTGGATTCTGATAGAGATTTGGTAGTCTGGAAACAACTACAACTTAGGTTTGTTTTGGGGAACTCCACTTGGTGTCACAGTGAGATGTTGTGGCAAAGTTATTCCCACGTGTGGACTATCAGGTGGTGGCCTGTAGTCGGAGGGGCGAGTAGACACTCGTACAGTAAAGATCGATCATTGATCTCACCTAAAGGGTATATAGATGATAGACGTCTAAAGGCAAGTGTTGGAAGGAGTAAAAGAAAAAGGGAAAGTGTACTAACCCGGGTTTAAATTTGTTGATGTTGCATTTAATATTATATTGTTTGGTTTTATTTAAATGAGCTCACCCTATCTCTGTGTGTGTGGCGATGATCATGTAACTTGTTACATGGGAGCAGATGTTGATGCAGGTGAGCAGACAGATGCCTAGAGACGGAGTGGGGATATCTCAGGGTTTATCACTAGTCATTATGATGAACTATGATTTTCTATGTAATAATTTTATAAACGATTTTAATTGTAACACGTACTGATGTGATTTATTTTATCTGTATTGGCACGTTAGACTTTAATATTTAAATTTTCCCAGTAATTAAAGGTACGCATTCGTTAATTCCCTGACCACGAGATTTGACTTTCTGAGAATCTTTAGCTGACTTGAGCGTCAGAGTCTCTTCCGCAAGTAACCCCTCCCGGGTCCAAATCGGTCCAAACCGGGACACCAGCAGATAGCGCATACATACTGGAAGAAAGCTTGCTAGGGAGATTGCGGATTGAGGTAAGGTGATACTCGTGTCTGACATCTCTTATTTATTCTCTGTATGAACAATTGGCACCCACCATGGGACACAAAGTGATACTTTACAGATCAACTCGCATTCTCTCGAAGATGGTCTTAACCCGCAGCAGAGCAGGAGTTAACAAACAAACTGAAGCTCCGTGCTGCTTAACATACATCATTTTAACATAATTACATAGAGTTATGATAAGATCAAAAATATATTGAAGATGCGAATGAGTTTCATGACAAACCAAATAATTAGAAGAGATAAAAAATAGAAAGTATATATATATATATATATATATATATATATATGGTTACTTAATTAATTGTGAATATTTTAATCATTTAAAAGAGGATGGATGGGTGTACTGTCTTAATGCTGAAAATACTACAGATAGGTCCTAAGCGTGTTGGTGATGGCTTGGGGATTTGACAACCCTGTTGTCGACGTATACTTCGACACATTTGCCCATTAAATAGTTGAAGACTTTATCCATCAGTCGTTGGCAGGTTGTCCCTGCGTTTTTGAGACCGAATGGCATGACCTTGTAGAAATAGTTGGCGTCGTCTGTAATGAAGGCGGTTTTGTTCATGTCGAATGTGGTCATGGGAATTTGGTTATAACCGGAGTATGCATTAAGAAAATTGAGAACCATGTCACTGACTACACCGTCGACAAGTCGGTCAATGTTGGGTAAGGGGTAGGCATCCCTAGGACAGGCTTTGTTAAGATCCGTGTAATCAACGCACATCCGCCACTTGCCATTAGCTTTCTTGACCAGAACCACGTTGGAGAGCCAAGTGGTGTAGTGGGCTTCTTCCATAAACCCTGCGTTGAGCAACTTGTCGGCCTCGGCCTTGGCCGCTAATCGTCGTTCTTCACCAAGCTTGCATTTTTTCTGGGAGATATATCGGGCCTCCTTGTAAAAGGACAACTTGTGGGATGCAACGTGAGGGTCAACTCCGGGTAAGTCAACAGCTGACCAAGCAAAGAGGTCTGTGTTGTTGATAAGGGTTGGCGTGAGGATGTCGCGCTGCTCAGGTTGTAATCCAGTGCCGAGTTTAATGGCGCGGCCATTAGGGAGCTCCAGGGGAATGGTTTCTTCGACCAACTCGAGGCGGGTATCCCGGCCCATTCTTGGGTCTAGATCATCGCTAGATAAAGCTATCTCAAAGCCGGGTAGCCGTTCAATATGATTGGTTTGAAGGATGGGAAGCTGTGGGCGTAGGCTGGCCATGTAGCATTCGATTGCGAGCCGTTGGTCGCCATGAATGGTAAGGATGTCGCTGGATGAGGATGGGAATTTTATGGCCAGATGTGGTGTGGAGACGACAACGCCAAGAGTGTTGAGTGAAGGTCGGTCGAGGTGGACATTATAAGATGTGGGCGCGTCGACGACAAGGAATCATATAGGAATTGTCTTGGTTTGAGCGCCATCACGAAAAACGGTATGGAGGTCAATGTAGCTGCGAGTGGAAACCTTTTCCCTGGAGAATCCATATATTGGCTCATCGTATGGGACCATGGCGGTGTTGGGGATTTGGAGTTTCTGGTATGTTGCCCAATAAAGGATGTCGACGGAACTGCCTTGGTCAATGAGGACTTTCTTGACGGCATAATTTTCTATCTCAACGATGATGACCATAGGGTCATCTTGCTGGTAATCAACGCCATGAAAATCGTCGTCCGTGAAGGTTATGGGGGGCATGCAACGTTTGTGATGAGAATGGGTGATGTGGTTGATGGATTGGATATGGTGGAGGTGTCTCTTCCTGGCGGATGAGGTGGATCCGCCACTAGCAAAGCCACCGGAGATGGTGTTAAATAGTGTCGCGTAGGGGAGGGTCGGTAGGGGTGACATCGATGCGAGCCGGTTGGGGGTCGTGGTTTGCAGTTGGCTTGGGCGTTTGTCGTGGCGAGAGTCGCGGGGAGGGCGTCGGTTGTTAGAACGAGGAGGGTGATTGGATTGGGGAGGGTGGTCGTCTCTGTGGATAAAGCGGCGAAAATGGCCAGCACGAACCAATTCTTCAATTTTATCTTGGAGTG
>Ga0209389_1004283_pt1 | contig 11819 bp, 5 predicted proteins | sample CowpearedBW_FD_187526 | JGI IMG/M metagenome (GOLD analysis project Ga0209389, IMG submission 187526) | Root nodule microbial communities of legume samples collected from California, USA - Cow pea red BW (SPAdes) (version 2) | ecosystem: Host-associated > Plants > Roots > Nodule | place: USA... | reverse complement strand
AATAGTTATTTTTAGTTTTTGGAAATTTAAAAAAAAAAAAAGGTAATAGAAACAATCGAATGTAGATGAAGATGAATGATATACACACTTAAATTATTAATAACCAAACACAAGTTTGATATATACATATTATTAGCGAATTCAGACGATTGTGATAATACTTAGATTAATGATACGAATATCAAATTAATAATTAATAAATAATCCAACATTCATAATACAGGATACAATAATCAATTTGGTGAAAACTGTAGGAGTTCAATATATATAAATATTGAATATCGATATTTTTTTTACAAGATTAACTATTTAAAATCAATTGAAACATCATTAATTTATCATATGTAACCATTTATAATTAATTTATGGTATTTCTTTACATTATTCCGGACAATGATAATAAGTATTCTTTTATATCTTTCTCCAACTTGTATCTGATTTTTTATCACTTTGAACATTTCACAAAAGATACAGTTTCTTAGTCGAAATTATAATTTATATCGCAAAAAAGAGGTCATTTTAAAAAATAAATATAACTATAGAAATTTACAAAAAGCACCGAGTCATGTCTTAAACCTTATCTTAACAGCATCTTAAAATATCAGATTTTTATCATCAAACCTATTCTGGAGACTGTGAACTTAATTCAAAATTAATTATAAGAAAGCACATATGTTTCAATAGTACCAAAATCTATTATACGCGCATAAGAATATCTTCTTCTTTTTTCCTTGTCCTAATTTTTCTTAAGTGTTTATAAGTAATGGATAGGCATGTTTATGCTATTATTATTTGATAAAGTTTTATATACATAATTTCCTGTAAAATAAATCCTTTTAATATCTATTTATCACATAAATCTATTATATTCACATTTGTCTAATGAATATATTAATTAAATATTGATGCATACACTTCTCCTTATTTTTATTAATGTAAGAAGATTTCTAATTGAATTTCTTACTAGATTTTCCTAAATTAATATTTTTTGTTTCCGCAAAATTTTCTGCGGTCTTCATAATATCTTTTTATAAATATACTCAATTTTGTTTCGAGAACTTTTTTAACTTAACTATGTGTTAAATCAATTTTACTTAGAAATTTATTTATCTCTACTTAAAAAAGTTATATTTTTGCTCTGAAATAATAAAATTTGTTGAGATAAACAAAACTAATATGTTTATCTTCAAAATGTGTTTGCAAAGTATGATTTTAGGTGTAATTTAGATGTAAGAAAATCTGGAGATTTGATCTGTTGAATAATGAAAAGACTATGTGATAGCAGGGTAGAACCTATTTGTAACATCAACCTTGTTTATTTATGAGTGCAGAATTTGAATATATGAGTGGAATAGAATCATTATGATGAACAAATAAGGTTCCTTTCACATATTCCAAATAAATAGTACCAATGCTCGGATTGGTGCTTTGGTCAAGGTACGCTTTCTCAAACAGGCAAATTTAACACCGATTATTCTATCATAAGTAATGTTCTACGAGTTTATCTAATAACTTACTTCAACTTTTTTGTAGCTTAAAAGATACCACTTATTTCAATTTCATCTCTTGGAAACTATTTTTCCATTTTTGACAAATTAAAAAATTCTTCTGCGTATCACTCTAAACTCTTTAATTGGCTAATTAAGGGCTTACAGCGACTCGGGGAGAAAACAAGTTGTTGCGCTTATTTAGGCCTATATCAATATGAGTTTTATCATTTTTATTTTTTGAAATTTGTGTTTGACATCTGCTATGGAAGATTCTTTGAAAAGAACAAAGACATCTTCTATAATTTGCTCACAATTCGTCCAATAGGGCAGAATGTAACAACTACAATTTTGTGACTATGCAAAAGTCATGAAATGAAAAAACCCGACAATGAAATATACGACCCATTTAAAGGGAAAGAAAAATCAGATATTGATTGATAGAGAAACGAAATATGGAGTGAGAATTATGTTCAGATATACATATATTTTGGGAAATTGACGTGAGAATTTAACCCCGATCTTATTAGTGGGAAGAAGTTTAGTTTTAAGATGATACAAAATAAATGACATAAGTAAGATGAATACAAATGCACTGAGAATGTGAAGGTCAGTGTTTCCTTTCCAAGACATATAGGAGCAGATAACAACAGGGAAGGTCATAGATTGCCACCACCACCACATGGCCCTTCGATTGGCCTACACAACTCAAACTATTTTTTTTCTTTTATACAACTATTTTAAAATTAAATCAAACAGAACAAAAGTCACCAAAGTGTAGAGAGATATTAAATTAAAAAGAAAAGCAAAGAAAATCATCTCAACTTCATTCTCTTTCGCTTTCTCTTTCCTTTTTATTTTCTTAATTTAAGTTTAGTTTTCGTTTTGGTTTACATCACTGCCTGTGCGTGACTGCTTCTTCCTGTTGTCGTTGCAGTTCCTCTTCAAAAGAGATCACGTTTCTCGATACACCTTCTCTCCTTTCCGTTACTCGCCGGAATCCTAAACTCGAGTCCCACTCATATTAATTTAATCCTCTTATTATTTTATTTCATGTGAGATTAATTTATTATGAAAATCGGATAATCTTCGTCTTCATCGGTAACTGTACCACTGTGCTCACCAGCGAACGTAAGTCTGGCGATTTCAATTTTTTTTCCTTCCACACAAAGTAAAATAAAAACAAAGCTACTTAGCGTTAATCATAATCATGAATATAAAACCCCCGCTCCAGTAAATCCTTCATAACAGTATAATAATATCGTGATGTGTTGCTGTTTGCTTTGTAATCTGTTCTTCTAGAACACTGCCTCTGCGACACTACGAAGACGCCACGGAAAGGCACGCAAGCTAAACCACGCAGCGTCATGGAAGACGAAATGTACGGCATGCCGTCGACGGCGGAGTACTCGGAGAAAGCGTTGATGACGCCAGAGAGCATATTTCCGGCTGAGTACCACGGCTTCCTAATGTCCTCCGGTAGCCGGATTCCGATGTTCGGATCCGACGAGTTGCTCTCCGCCGCCGTCGCCATCACCGCCGGCAGCGGAGCTGAACCCTACCCGAACGCCTCCGTCGCACCCGAAATCCAGCGCCACCACGACACCTCTTCTCTCATCAAAGCCAAAATCGCCTCTCACCCTCACTACCCTCGTCTCCTCCAAGCCTACATCGATTGCCAGAAGGTAGTTAAGCTGTTCAATCCTCACCCTATTTTTTCACTGGTTTATTTATTTGTTATAACATTATTCTTACTGTTTTGGTTTTCGTTGTTGCAATTGATAACTGTGTAACAAATGCGGCTATAACAAACCGTTTTGTTCAGGTGGGAGCGCCTCCAGAAATCGCGTGCTTGTTAGAGGAAATCCGACGAGAAAACGACGTTTGCAAGAGGGACGTTGTTTACACGTGCGTTGGAGCCGATCCCGAACTCGACGAGTTCATGGTCCCCTCTTCCTTCCCTTTCTTCTTCTCTCTTTCGTGCTCACGCACGTATATATATATATGTTCATACACTGATATTTTAACATTTACATCACATAAACATGCTAGCACACATTTATTAACCGAAGAAGCCAAATAACAATAATGCGAGAATTTCGTTGCTGTTTTATTATATATTTATTTTTTTATTTATTTACTTGTATGAGTGTGTGTGTGTGTGTGATGTTTCAGGAGACCTACTGTGACATGCTGGTGAAATACAAATCCGATCTGACGCGGCCTTTTGACGAAGCTACCACCTTCCTCAACAAGATCGAAACGCAGCTTATGGATCTCTGCACCGGTTCCTCTCTTCCAACCCTTTCCGGTTAGTGGTATTCTTTTTTACACTTTCTTGTTTTTACTCGGGGTTTGTTGATATCTGCGCTAGCTCGCTGTGTACTCTCTCTCTCCTTTTTCACGTTTATTGCGCTTTTGCATTAATTTGTGCAGAAACCAGATTAGAATAGAGGTTTTGCTTTCGTTGATTGGTTGAAAACTTGAATACTGCTCGTATAACACTTGTATAACAATCCTTGCAAATACTACTATTGCTAATAATACTACATTACGCGCAGCTTTTGAAATTAAATAAAGAAAAATAAAAGAAAACCCTAATAAACCTATTGGACGGACTTCTCTCTCTCCCTCTCTTCCGCTGGTTTATGCATAACTGTTACACTGCTTTCTGCGGTTAATGCGGTGTAACTTTAACAAACCCTTGTTTGTATGCGCTTTCAATGGGAGACTGTGACCGCGCTTCTTTCGTTGTTGGATGAAAGTTTGGATTGTTTTGTTCATTCATGGGTTGCCATGTGTTTGTATCTCTGACCTTGTTTTTCTGTCTTAACAACCTCATCTTTATTGGCTTGCATCGTTGATTAAGTGACAGGATCTTGGAACCAGCCTTGCTTGGACTTGTTTTATTTCCCTCTTTGTTTACTATTATTTATTTTCTTTATGTATCTGTCCTGGCCGTGAATTTCTGGTTAGACGAACATGGGACTTTGCATCTGGCTTTCCAATTTTGTTCTTGCAGACATGTTTTTGGGATGCTTTACACTGACCAAAGAATAGATAGGTGTTATTTGCAAACACCCGGTGGTTTAAAGGGGCATTTTTCGTCCTCACAACTGGCGCATCTCTTCATATTGTCTCTTGTATTATTTTAGTCTTCCTTTTTTTGTGTCTTCCAGCCTATAGACTGAGTCTGTTTACAAATCTTCAACACAAGTTAGTATGGATCGGAGCCTAAAAATACTTCGTTTTTGGTTATCCGTTATGATAATGACTCGTGACTGCTATTTGACCGTGTCCGTGTCCAGTCTTGGTAACTTTTTTGTTCTTGTGACTACGATCTTGTCATCTTTCGCTTCTCTTATTAAATCCATCTGTTATCAAGTTTTGGAAGTTGACTTTTCTCAAGCAAAGTTGTGCATTTCATCAAGACTACTTCTGTAATTCATTGTTAGTTGTTGGATGGCATTTTAAACGTGATGAGATTTTTTCCTTATGATGCCAAAAACGAGATTAAGGGATGATGACTTTTGGGTCTTGTTAATTCCACTTTTTATATCTGAAAATCACTTCTGTCATGTTCTTTAGATGATATAACAGAACATGTGATTCAACACTGTGACTTAATGCTGCGGCACACCGCAAATGTGGTGATATCTCATCTCTTTTAAAAAGTCTGGAATATAGATGAGACATTTTCTTCTTTCTATCCTTGAAGATCCACGAAATCTGTGGCTTTAGCTGTCTTTCAATAATCTTATAGCTTTTCAATTGCCCATTTTGGATTTGCGAATCATAAATAACTGAGTATTTATTAGGATATATGTAATGATGTTCGGTGATTTCTCATCTGTTTTTAGGTGTGTGAAATAAGGATGGAGAATTTTCTCTCTATCCTTCCTGTTTACACGAAACTTTGGCTTTAATTGTCTTTTCTATTATTCTGACTTTTCAATCTGTCCATTTTGGATTTGAGTTCATACATGACTTGTGTACTATATTAGTATTTAACGATGTTTGATGTTATACTTTAAAAGAGTATCGAGTTCCAGCTGAGCGTGGGTGATAAAGGTTGTTCTGAGATTTAAAGAAGTGACCCCCATCCCCCACGCCCTGGGATTATCTAACGATATTGTCTCCGGATCTAAAGTAGTTTTAGATTCTTGTAATTTTATGAACTAAACTGCTGTGTTAAAAATTGAAAGTGAACTCAGCACAATTGTTGTTAGGCTTATTCTGGTTTGGCCTTATTACTTTCAGTGCATTAAATTCATGGAGTTTCAAATTATGTTAAATAGGGTTGGAATGCATTGCCTAATTAAACGGCCGAAGCCTGTTGGAATATCATTGCTTTTCAATCCTTTGTTTCTATGGGAAGTAACCAACTTGCGTAGGATTTTTGGCCTTGCTTTATGCTATGTCCAAATTGCTCTTTATGTTGAAGCTGGCATACTGTGGGTCTTGGTGATTAATTATATTTTATTTTAAACAGAAACGTTGCAAATGCAAAGTATGATCACGTGGGTTATGGTTGGCAGCTAACATAATTTATAGTTTTATGTTTGGAAGTACAGATTACCTTTTAAGTGATGTTTAAACTTTTAAATTGATTTGTGTTGCATGCTTGGATGGATTCTCCTTAATCATTCTTTTTGCAAACTTATCTTTCTTGAACGTGTGTCTGAAAAGCAAAATTGACAGGACCTGAAATTCCTTGATTTCTTTCCCCTTTGTTCTTTTGATATTTTTATATGCCCTTGCACTGCAATAGCTGCAGTCATCAAATTGGATCTTGTATTTATAGAAGCAAAAGTGGTGCTAGCTTGAATTTAAAGTTAGGCTGCCAATAATAAATTTATGTTCTATTCGTAGGATTTGACTGTATTAGGTTAAACTAAATTTATTGCTTTCTTGAAGCCCCTTTTTTCAAATTATAGTTTTACTCTATTGTCATCGCCGGCTTTTATGTTAGATCATCTTTAATTATCTTATCAGATTCTTGAATTCAAAATCTAGATTTTGTAAAGAATTTTCCTCATAACACGCTGATGTGATATGACTATAATCTTAAATTTAAAAATTTTAATCTTTTATGAGTATTAAGAATAAAAAATATTTAGTTGTTAATAAGTCAGTTTTTTAATTTATAAAGGCTGACGTGTAACTAAAATATTACAAAAGTGTGGAAGTAAAATATGATGTAATGTATGATATTCATTTAAAGTAAATAAGATATTATGAAGTAAAGTAAGATATTATAAGATTTATATTAGACGTTTTTATGTTAGTTGACTTTAATCACTTGCTAGTCTTACAAACGACTAAGAAAACTAATGTGATCCCCACAAATGATTGTTTGTCTTATTTTGAATATTGCTACTACTGGAATCTTGCATCTACTAAATGTCAAGTAGATCTTTACTAATAGTGTGTTTTTAGGCTTTATTAGGCATATATGGGACTTTCCATCGATTAATATTTCACCTTTGGACACAGATGCTTTGGGATTAAATTTCTAATGAATGTTTTGTTTAATAGAGACGGTGAATGCATAGGATGCGAGGTAATTATAGGATAATTGCCTAATTATTGGCACGTTTGCTAAATAGAATTTAGCTATATATTATCTTTGGCGTGTTATTGCAATGCTATGAAATCGGTCTTCATATATGGTACTTGCATAGTATTTGTTGATTGGGTAGGATTGGTGTGGGTGATATTTAATGGGTGTGATAGAAGTAAAATCTTGAATTACGAATAAAGAATAAAATAAAATTCATAGTGGAGAAGTTGAATAAAGTAATATAAAGATAGCGTTAGTATATATTGACATGGTTGTTGCATATAGTTGTTGTCATGGTTCTTTCCCAAAGCATGTTGGGTTTTGGAATTACTGCAAAAGCATGGGATAGGAGAAGAGGAGCAGGTATAGGGAGGTAGTTAAAGTGTAAATAATGAAATTCCCGTGTGCAGCGGGTGATTTTAGAGTTAAAACTTTCACATGCACTCTCGCAATTGTCGCTGAGATGAAAAGCAGCTTTTATATTGATAGAACGTTCAATGCCATCTAGATCTTCCCCACGCACTATTCCCTCCTGCTCACTCCTGGCATTGCCCTTGATTTTTTGTTCCCTTCTGCCTGTTTGTGGTTGTGGGCCTCCCTCTCATTTTACCTTCTGGATCTTCTTCAACTACTCATCACATTTGTCATCTCCAAATCATCTTTCATTTTGGGAAACAGGCCCCCTCCCTTGCAAAGAACACAACCCTATTGTCTTTACTTCGCTCAAACTTTATGCCACAAAATAAATAGGATCTGTCTTTTCGTTACCTCAAAATAGGTCGTTTTTTTAACACTTTCGTCTCTCTTATCAACAAAAATCTTCTCTATTATATCCCGCCTAATTATGCCATTTACAATGTATTTGGACGGCTGTTCGTATTTTCAAAAATTTTTCTGTATCTTTTTTACCTTTAAACTCAGACGTGTTCTTATTCTACGTTGTTAAGTTTGAAATAATCGTGATATGGGACATTAAATCCACGTTTATCTTAAGTGAAGTTATGTGTTATTAGCCCTAAAGAAATGGTTAAAGTAAAATGCGGAAAGATGTTATTATTACCCATTTTTGTATTGTAATGGTTGTAGTCGTGAAAGAATTACATATATCTTCTGAAATTTTTATTTTATACTTGTTATTGTGCAAGCAGATGACAACATTAAAAGTAAATTTATTTTATTAATTGTATATATAGCCATTATATTTTATGTTCAAGAGGTAATACAGATATTCTGAACAATAGTTAATCCATCAGCAACTTTCGTACTAAACAGATTCACCATAAAAAGGAACGCTAAATATAAAAGTATAATATGTAGTGAAATATTGAAAACAGTTGTCCAATTTTGTCTGGTGATCAGAGAGGACAAAAGAGAAAAAAATTGATTGTTTGGCCCCTCATGTATCTGTGATATATTGATGTAGGCGTACTCGTCCTGTTTTATTTTGTAGTTATACCCTAGTTTGTCTTCACTCCTGAATTAGGATCAATAATAATACGATATTAAACTGTAGTTTTGCCAGGGCTTGGATGGGATGAAGGTGGTGTTTTTAATTTAAATTGAAAAAAGAAAGTAATAGAAATTTTCTTAAAGTTTACTCTTTATTTTTTTTCTTTTATCTATCTCCAATAAAAAAATGCATTATTATTGTTTTCTACCATTCCCATTTGTGTATAGTGAACATAAAATTAAGAATGAAGGTATACTCGTGCTTGGTTGCATCATTGTATCCTTTTGAGGCAGTCTCCTTTGGCACTGCTGACTGACAACCGATGGAACTTGCCTCTGAACACTGATTTCCTTTTTGATTTTCGTTTATTTCTTTCCTATCTAGGTCAGGTATGCACAGTGTACTCCTATGTGCTGGTCAAATCCTTGTCGGATTGAGTGACTATCATTAACCTCCACCTCTGTCTTTGCCCACTAAACCATCTTTTGTCATTCCCACCACCAGCAGAGAAGTAGAGGAAGACAACTAATAAATTTGGTTGGAGAAAAATGGAGGATAATTAATTTTCAAAGTGATTAGGATTCATTTTACACTCGTTCTTAATTATTTTTAACTACTTTTCTTTCTTATAAAGTCAATTTACTAAAGACATTTTTAAAATATACTTTCTATTTCTTACATATTTACATTTACTATATAATTATATATTTAATTATATTTATTTCATCTTGTTTTCATTCTTTCTATTTTCTTCAAAAGTAACCAAATAATTCCGTCACCCTATGTTTATTTGCTCGGAATGAAAAATTGTGCGAATGAGTTAAGAGAAAAGGGGTAATTAGGTAACAAACAAAAGGAAATTAAATGAATGTAAAGTTCGAGATACTTTGATGGAAAAAAGAGAAAAGAAAATGGTAATTTGCGAGAAAGACAGATTGTCCTTGGTATTGTTTTTGTAGTTTTTCGTCATTTGTTTAAAGAAACAAAATTAGACTAGTAATGTAGTGCGTTGGATGACAACGGGTGAAGAGATAAGAATGTACGGTTAATGAATGGTAGCAAAATTGTTTTTGAGCTCGAACAGAATGTTACAAGTGACATGTACAAGAAACCGTGGGGCAATCTTGTCTTCTCCATGGTGTCAGCTTACTTCTTCCCTTCCTTTTCAAAGTCTCTCCCGACAATTGCAAGGGTCCACGTCCACCTTTCTTTCATCTCAAATCATTACATTTTTTCTCATTCAAACCCACACCTTTAATCTCAAATCTCGTCACCCCCATCTCCTCTCCACCCATTTAACACATTCAAACTCATTTTCAGGGTTGATTTGGTGGAAAGGAGGAATCAATGGATTTAGATACTTTTAATGATTTAAATGAGGGAAAAGAGGACGTAAATGTAAAATAAAGACAAATACAAAGATAAGTTCAAACATAGAGCTGTCAAAATGGTTAATCTAGCTCGACCTAATTAGATTTATTACATGTTGATCACTTAGTGAGTCAATTTAACTCGGTTCATTTATTAGTGAGCCAAAAAAACTCGAATTTGGTCCGGCCCATCATATGTTGGTAAGTTAAATAGGTTGGTTCATAGGCTCACTTGATTAAAAGAAATATAATTTCTTTTATTTTTTTAGTTAAAATTAAATTATAATTTTAATTAGAATCTTAATAAACTTTAATACAATCCAAATACAAATTAAAATAACAAAAATACAAATTATCTATATGTTGGCTAGAAAAACCAACTTAGCATGATCCAAATTTAAAATTCAACTTAATAGAAAACATTTTATTTGTGGGTTGGTGAGCCAACTCGCGCGATTCATCACGAGTTCAATCCGGGTGAGTCGGGTTCTAGGTCAGCCGGACCAAAAATGAACCTGTATTGAAATTTGTAAAAAATTTCAACCAAATTCGGTCCAAACTTGTGGTGAGCCGGATTAGTCCGTGGGTTCTAATCCATTTTGACAGCTGTTGTCGTTGTTTATAACATTCGGATCTTTATTTTAAGTATAGTATGTATTGTTTTTTCAAGCATATGTTTTCACGCCTATAGTCGAAGGCGCTATATGAAACGAGGTAAATAAAATTACAAGAAAAAATAGTTTGAAAAATGTAGTTAAGCTTTTGTTGTTTTCTTTCAAATTATCTGTGAAAGTGGCTTTCATACATTAAACCTTGTTTGTGCAGTGAAAAAAGTAAATTAAATATAAAATATTTAGAACATTCGAGTCTTAATTATTCATAACTAATTAAAGAGGTAAGTTTTCATACTGAAAAAATTATTTTCTCATGATTAATGATTCATAAAATAAAGTTCAAAATATTAATCGTGAAATATAGTGTGAAAGGGAATGTGATTTTTCATATTTTCCATCTTTTTGTCGTAAAAGATATGATTAGGTTGGAGGTTGGGCAAATAATTATTCTATTTTCGAAAAACAAATTGAAAGAATTGTTAGCGATGATATTTCGCAGTGGTAAAAGTTTATTTAGAAGGAAGAATTTTGGAGACTAGGAGTACTGTTTTCATCTCAATGATATGGATGTTTTACATATTTAATTTTTAAAATGTCTGCTGTCATAAATGAATATTTTGCAAGGCCAACGTCTTGTGTTGAAGAATATGCATGTTGCAACGTATTATTAACTTACGTTCAGACCATTGCCCACAAGTTATATAGTCATTATTGGACGTGTAAGTTAACAAACTTGGGTTTGTGGAATATTTGGCATGTTGTATTTAATATACACATTAATAATGGTTCTCGTTTGTGTTATCAATTTGATTAAAACCATTTCTTGTCATGATTCATCTCTTGAAATGATAAAACTTACTTCTTTTGCAAAGATAAGATGATATCTATAAAAGTGTTTTTACTTATATAGCTTTCGTTTTGTTATTATTTTGACCAGACGATGGAGGTGTATCTTCTGAAGAAGGATTTAGTGCTGGAGATGGTGATTTTCAAGATGAACAAGTGCATAATGAAGATAGAGAGTTGAAGGATAAACTTTTACGTAAGTTTGGAAGTCATATTGGTTCACTAAAATTAGAATTTTCAAAGAAAAAAAAGAGAGGCAAACTGCCAAAAGATGCTAGACAAATGCTACTTCAGTGGTGGAATATTCACTACAAATGGCCTTATCCTACGGTAATTATTCACCATTCAAGCTTCATTTTCATGGTATAAATCGTTGGAGTAAAAGGTGTTTAGATTTGTTTGATGTTATAACCCATTGCATCTATAGTATGTATGAATATATGGAAAAACGTTGGTTTTACATGTGAAACAAAACCTTGTTTGTGATTG
>Ga0209389_1004271_pt1 | contig 11832 bp, 7 predicted proteins | sample CowpearedBW_FD_187526 | JGI IMG/M metagenome (GOLD analysis project Ga0209389, IMG submission 187526) | Root nodule microbial communities of legume samples collected from California, USA - Cow pea red BW (SPAdes) (version 2) | ecosystem: Host-associated > Plants > Roots > Nodule | place: USA... | reverse complement strand
CTATAATCTTCTATAATAATAAAAAGGATTCTTCTTTTTGAGTCTACATTTCATAATACATGTTTTACCTTTAATTATTTTAAAAATTAATTATTTTATAAATAATTTACTTTTAATCATTTTTCTAGAAATCTCTTTTGTCTTAAATCATTATTTAAATTTTCTTTTTATGTATCTTATTTTTTTTTAATTTTATATTTAACAACTATTTTAAAAATTATATATTTGTTATTGATCATAACTTAAATTTCTTGAAAATTAAGAAATACGAATACATAGGTGACAGCGCCTATGTGTTCGCTAGTATATAATAAATGATATATAGTAATTAAGTATAATAATAAATAATAAAATTAATATATATGATAATTAATAATAAATATATAAATTAATGATTATATTTTTAAATTATTATTATTATGAAAATAATAATAATAATTTAATATAATTTACTTTTTAATAATTTTTTTATTAAAATTTATTAAATAATAGTTTTTAAAATTTAATATTTTTAAACTAATCTAAAAATTATTTTATATATTTTTCTATCAAGGACATTTTAGTAATTGTAAAATTTTATCTATTATAACTTTTTATTTTATCTATCAATCATTCAAATCACTCATTAACTTTTATAAAATTTATCTTCAAATTCATTCACTTTACCCTCTAAATCCACTCAAAGAAACACACATCTTCATCCATACAAATTCATACAAATCTATACAAATTCACACTCTCCCTCAAATTCATCTTTACATGTGAACACAGCCTTATTGAAATAAATTTATGCCTTCGTGAATACCAATACTACACAATGTTTTAAAGCAATCCTTTGTATATGACATTTCTATCCCTATAAGCTACAAAAGTTTAAGATAAAGAACAAAGAACTCATGAAATTAAGGTATGCTTGGTAGATTGAAAATAAAAGCTGTTTAACTGAACAAAATTATTAAAAATATAAAGTGAAAATAAAGAATATTTAATTGAAACAATCAAAAGAATAAATAATACAAAGGTTAGTTTATCAAAATTATTTAATTTAAAAACTTATACTATTATTTATTAATGTTAAATTTCGTTATTTTATTAATGATGTTATTTTAACTATTTATATTATTATATGAAAAGGAAAACACTATCAAGAAAACTAAAGGAAAGAAATTTATAATCAGCATTTTGATCTAGAGCGCTAATTTGTTACATTAAATATAAAATGAGATTTTTTTCTTTAAATAAAAATGTAGATCTGATTTATTTTTATTTGAATATTTTCACCAATTTTTTCAATCAAGATGAGAGTCACTGCAAACTTTGACTCTGAAAATTTATCAACATATGATGAATTTTAGTGCTAAATTATTGAAAATAGATTTTTTTTCCTGTATTTTCTCTTTCTAATATATTACTTCTTTTAAAGCCTTTTTCCTAATTTTTATGTCAAACCAAATAAGTATTTTTCTTTAATTAATTTTGTATCTAATTGATTTTTACTTTGTTTAATATCTAGTCAACGATTCAGCATTTCTTTAATCAATTCTAAAAATTACAGATGATTACGAAATTATTTTATTTAGTTACATTAACTTTTGACATTGAAACTTCAAACATATATATAGTCACTAAAACATATTAATTAGTATATTTTTAATTAATATTTTATATTATACTTATGATGCACAAAGTACTTTCTAATAAGTAAAAACTTTGCATTGATTAAATTAAAACTCATGATACTACTTTTTCGTACAACATATGTTGGTAAAGTTTTGCAACAATGACATCAAATTCAAAGTAATGAGGACCATTTTTGCCTTGGAAATCGGAAACAGTGTTTGAGCTGCTTCTTCATTTATAAGCAGTGAGTTTTCTCTTCTGATGACAATAATAAACACTTTTATAATCTGGCCAAGTATAGAATACAAAGATATTCACGATTTCTCTTCAAACACTAACATTGTTCTGGACAAACTATTATATGTTCTTGTCTATATGACCCTCTAGAAAAAATGAACATTTTCTCAAATCATTTTCTTCTTGCTTCATTTGTATAACGCATGCCAATTACCAAACATAAGTCATCAATCCTACAAAGTGAGCTTTCTGCTAAACTGATGCATGATGATCATGTCTGGTTTATTTGAAAAAGTCTATTGTACCAAATTGAATGAAGAAGCATGTGAAATAAATCATACTTTACAGGTTCAGCATGCCACATAAAATGCTCTTGCACCCTTTTCACCCTCTCATGCATCTCTAAGTATCTCTCTTCAGAAATTGATAGCAGAATGTTCCTCAAATTGGGAATGTCTTCCTCGGTGACAAACACAGCAAAAGATTCCCAGTCCAAAATCTCAAACAAAGGAGGAATAAAATTGTCAGATATGATAACTGGAATGCACTCATGGAATATAGCCTCTACCACACGCGGGCTATTAACCTCGTGACCTCTTGCACAGATGCAGAATTTGCTACTCTTCATGAACTGAATGTAGTTTTTGTTGCCCCTGACATGAGGCAAGGTCCGAGATATCACCATGTCTGGTTCTTTGTTCTCCCAGTGTTCCAGCAGAATAGGCCGAACGTAACCGTGCAAACCTCCTGCAAAAAAAGCCAATATAGGCTTTTGAGAAGTAGGGTTGCCCCCAATGTTTTTGACAGGATTCTCACTTGATCTTATGTATGTTTCTGGAAGAGAAACATCCTTGCCTATCTTGAATCCTACTTCAATGTCAGCATTGCAGAGGGCTCTGATGCAACTAAGCATGCGCCCTCTTGTTTCTGCAGGAGCCTGACAAATGGTGCTTGTTAAATACTCTTCCACTCAATTACTCGTGATACTGCTTCAACACAAGTTAATGATTTAATCATAATGGTGTAGGCATGCCAATGTGGGAAATACTAATCCTAGTGAGACTACGTTATAGATTGCAATTTAAGATGGAGAAGGGAACACAACACAGGCACACAACATATTCTTTACTGTAGATTGCATTAAGAAAATTGTAGTTCAGATGAAAGGGGAAGCAAAAAGCAGAAAATGCATTAATAATAGTTTGCATGAACACAGAATCGTACCCAATCGTGGCAAGCAACAACAAAGTGATCTGCTCCAGAAGTTCTATTCCAGAAAGGATATTTTCCAGAAATCTGGTTCACAAAATTTTTCATGTACTCAATTAAGTTGGAACGTCTGTGTGAGTTACGTACATACAGAGTTTGCTGCAACAGTCTAGAACTGAAAGGTATGTAAAACAAGTGAGCTTTCTCAGGGTCCCCAGTGACAAACTGTTTGTTTGCTTCCATTAATTTCATGAACCATCCTTCAGATGCATATATTCCATCTAATAAGGGCTCGTGAAAGATTGGTCTGTCTCCATCCGGGTAGATGAAAACTTTGAGTTTCCTTTCCATTAGTTCATAACTCCTGCAGAATGCAAACATTGTTGGTTCAAGTTCTTGTATGAAGAACATGCACAGCATGGTACTCAATTTACATGAGGCAGAGAAACGCATAGAAATTAATTAAACAATATGCAAACCGAATCTTCCTTTCATTAAGATATATTTAGCTGCTTTTTTCTTTTTATCACTGATTAGATTCAGTTCATTCTTCAGAAACAATTATTTGATAAGTCAGATCAGGATTGATAACATAATTCAACCAGAATTTGGGCCATTCAACCATATTGCAGTGGTTTGACTCAATAGTAGAATCAGTGCAATGAAAATTATATTTATATATCATATACCTTCTGAACATGGAGACATTCCTGTATAATGGTGGGTAAAGTCTTGAATCATTCACAGCGATGGGTGCATTTAAAATCTCTGATTTTGCACGGAATATTTCTAGATCAACCCCTGAAAACCTTTCTGGTTTCTACAAACAACAACTGAATAAATTAGAAAAACTCATCTAACGATATAATTCAATCTACACTTGCATACAGGGCCAATCATCCTAAACATACCTCTTGCTGGGAATAAGCGTGATTAATCTGCAATAACAAGTTCATCTCAGATATTGAAACAACTTTAGATGGTCTCCTTTTGAAATTCTTTGCACTCACAGGCTTACCATTATTGACTGTCATGTTACTACTACCTTGCAAAGAACCTGACTTTCCATCCTTGGAAACCGAACCAGTGGTGTTTGATTTCACCGAAGTTGCTGCTGAAGTGACAGATGCCACAGGACTTCTTGAATCCGTTTCCGAATCTAAGGATGTTCTGTTGGGCGATGGCACCATAGGTTGTGGTGATGCAGCTCCTTGTGATGTCAAACTAAGTTGCTTTTCCGGAGCACTACTCATTGGAGAACCATCATTTGTGGTTGTGAAATTAACAACACTATCAGCAAGTCCTATAGCTTTCTCTGGTGCAGGGGCAGTAATTGAATCTCTGCCATTGTTAAAGAGGGAGTCCATACTACTAACTGCATTCTCTTCCACAGCATCTTTAGAGTTTAAATTTGAACCATTTAGGTGCATGTCGTTACCCTCCACTTTGGAATTAACCAAAGATGTATCCATTCTAAAACTAGTAATCTTGGTAGTAACAGAAGATACGAATTTACCAGTTGGAAGTTCAGAATACTGAAACATTAAAACTATAGCCACTGCAATTCCTACAAATGAAACTAATCTCGTAGTTTCAGCCTTACACAGAAATCTAAACCCCCGATCCATGAAAAAAAACCTCAGAAAAGGAAGCAAGACTGGCTAACTCATCATTCGAGAGAGATCAGAAGAAGAAATGGAAGCAGACCCATAAAGATTGACCGAGGAAAGTCAATAACTTTTGCGAGGGTTTTCAATGGGGAGGTGAAAGAGAGAATCTTTTGATGAGAAGAGACATTGAGAGATTCATTAGGTTAGAGAAAGATAGGAGAAAGGTGTAACAGGATGATTGGACTAACGGAACGACAAAGGGCATAGGTTGGCGATGGGATCTGTGTCTCTGTCGTAAGTAAATTAAAAAAACAGGGAAAAAGATCTATAACATGTGACAGGAAAGGAAGGAGGGAACAGAGGAATGGAAGATCGGAGTAAATTAAGGAACCAAGATGCGAATAAGTCCGACACTTATGTCCAAATTTTAACTCTCAAATAACAGGTAACTTTCATTTTCCAAAATTCTAATAGAGATTATATATTTTTCCTATGCCTTTTCTTAAAGATATTTTTACCTTATATATAAATAACTTATTATTGTTGATTTTTTATAACTATGCCGTAGACAGTTTGCTTATTATGAATAGTTAATTGAGTTTAAAAATGAAAAACAATAAAAAATAAATACAACACATAAAATGTAATGTTGATAAAGATTTGTGTAAAAAATAATTATAAAGAATTCTCTTTTTTAATGGTTCAGATACCGTAATAGAAATAGATAATGAACTTTTTAGTTAAAAACTTGATTGGATATTTTATTAATAGATTAACTAAATTGAACAAAATAAATAAATAACAACTCTAAAAAGATAATTAAGCTAAGAATAAAATCTGAATTTAAGCTATCATAGACTACCAAACATTTATGTATGAATAATTCAAGACAACGTGGCAGTAAATATATACAAATTTAATTACATAAAAAAATTACACAAAAACAACATGATTAATTGCCAACATAGATCTTATTCTGTATGTGTGTCGTCCAAAGAATGTTCTGCTACCTAAAGAAAAACTTGTTTCAATCTACTTTGACCTATCTAGCTTTTGCTGTGAAGACTCTGTTATACCAAATGGAATGAAGTATCATGTGGAATATATCATACTTGACAGGGCTTCTGTGCCAAAGGAAATGCTGCTGCACCTTTTTCACCATCATCTGCATTTGAAGATACCTCTTCTGCGGAATGGAAAGGAGTATACTCTTCAGATTTGGAATATCCTTCTCCAACACAAAAACAGCAAAGGATTCCCAATTCAACATCTCAAAAAATGGAGGCACAAAGTTATCTGATATAATCACAGGAACACATTCAAAGAAAATGGCCTCCACAACTCTAGGACTATTGACTTCATAGCCCTTTGCACAAATGCAGTACTTGCTGCTCTTCATGTACTGAATGTAGTTCCTATTGCCCTTAGACTTTGGTAATGTCCCAAAGATTTTCATGTCAGGGTCTTTATTTTCCCAGTGCTGAAGCAATATTGGTCTTACATAACCATGCATCCCCCCTGCAAAAAACGCCAGAGTTTTCCTCTTTGAAACACGGTTTCCACCAAGGTTTCTAGTGGGCCTCTGAGCATTTCGGACATAAGTCTCAGGAAGAGACACGTCCTTCCCCAAGACAAAACCTTCTTTCACATCAGCATTGCATAGAGCCCTCAAACACCTACCCATGTTTCTCTTTGTTTCTGTAGGGGCCTGCATAGAAGTGGTAGTAGTATCAATGATTGTCAAATAAGAAACTGATACGGAAGAAAAGACACATTCATTGAAGTAGGAACAGCACATGTACCCAGTCATGGCATGCAACTAGGAAATGATCAGCACCTCCTGTTCTGTTCCAGAAATTATGTTTCCCCGCAATCATGTCTACATAGTTTTTCAGATATTGAACCAGGTTCCTAGAACTATGTGAATTCTGTACGTATAAAGTTTCTTCTAGCATCCGAGAACTGAATGGTAAGTAAAATAAGTGGGCCTTCTTTGGGTCTTTAGTCACAAATTGTGTACTAGCTTCCATCTGCTTCATGAACCATCCCTCGGAAGCATAAATTCCCAGAAGATACGGTGAATGCATTATGGGCTTTGCTCCTTCTCTATACACATACACTTTGAGTGTTCTCTCCATTAATTCATAGCTCCTGGCGATTAGATTAGACAGCGAAGAGATAATTAATACCAATGTTAAACAAAACTAAATGTATTTCTTGCTGCACACATAGACAATTGCACATATCTGACATGTTTTTGGAACAATTACGTTTCTCAGAATACCCATAAGAAGTTTCAACATCCAGAAATCGAATGATCAAATGATACCTCTTGAACCTGGAGACATTTCGAAAAAGGGGAGCATAAAGATTTACATCGTCGTTTACAGTTGGTGCATTTTCAATCTCTGATCTGGTCTGCAGTAGTTCTTGATCAACAGCCGCAGACCACCTTGGCCTCTGGAAATCAGTCGGCAACGTTAGAACAGAACTCAAGAATATGATTAATAACTGATCAAGTCATAAAATGAAAAAAATAAAGCATTAAAATCATTTACCATAGAACGATATGAGGCACGATTCTGAAGCAATAACTCATTCATTTTAGAGATTGTTGTTACTTCTTGAGGTATTTGAGAACGTTTAGTCTCCTTGGGCATACTGCTGATAGAAGAATTATTTCCTACTATTTTAACATCATCTTGCGGTGGCTTGAACCTCTCACCCTCCGTGAATTCAGTTTCATCATAATCATTTGACAACATTGGAGGCGTCATATTTTGGCTCACTTTTGTTTCACTTGGAGGAACCAAATGAGAAACAGTATTGTTGTAACCTAGATTCCCTGTCTGACCTGTTGCAGAACCATTATTTGATATCTCAAAACTTTCTTCACTGGAACTTTCATCAGTTACACCAAATTCTAAAGATCTTCCTGATCCCCTAGCTGGTTCCGAGATTAAACCAGTGCTTGAAACATTGTCTTTTACCTCAGAAGTCTTGGGTATATCAACAATCTCATGGGCATTTTCATCGGTAGAATTTTCTTGATTCAAAAAGGTCACATTTTTTAACGTTTCGGAGTTGGATGGTAGGTCTGCAGCTTGGAATCCAGTGCTATCAGACGTTGGAGTCTTGTTGCCAGAGAATACAGTGGGTTGAACAGCACCATACGGAAGTTCCAAATACTGGAATGCTAAAATTATTGCAATTGTAATGCTGATAAACCCTAACAATCTCTTTCTTTCAAGCTGAAATGTTGAAAACAACTCTTGACCCATTCTGCTAAAATTACTGAACAACTGTCGCTGTCCAATCGCCATAGCAACTCTGCAGAAGGAAAATGGTACAACTTCGGGTTATTTGTGAGGGATTTCTAGATTAATAAAAGGTTGTATCTTTTCATAGGTCAGTATTCATTCATAGAAAATATAAATATTAAAGGTTTCATGAAAGAATGTGTTTCTATGGATGGTTGTATCACCTTGTCAAAAGCCAAGAGTGGGTTAATTAGAAAAGGTTTACTCTGCTTACAGATTTACACAAAAAACTAAATAGTTTCTGCACTCTAGGTCACTTTCTTTCTCCCCCTTAAATAAATTAAGGAAGTTATTGTTGTGTAAAACACCATTGCTGATAAACCTTGAAGTGTGTAAAACAGATCAAGGGAATTCCCATCACATTTTGAAGGGATTCACTGTTACAAACTTTATACCCAGTTTCCACAAAGATTTTTGGAGATAAAATGAACCTCAGTGGTAATAGTCGAGCTCCAAATTTGATGAATTGCTTCTCATTCGTTTTGCAGAAAGCATAAAATGATAAAGAAAATCAAATAACTGAGACAGAAATGAAAGAAAATGAGAACTGAGAATACAACAAGATGACTTTACCAACAGAACAAACAACATTCAACTCCTCCTCAGGTTGCTCTAGAACAGTCACACAGACATGAGATGAAAAGATTCCTAGGAATTACTTCACGTTTCAGTTAACTTGTAGATTCGAAAAAGGGCCAGTTGTAAAATTCGATTCCAAGATTATTTTAATTCCTCTCCCCTTTTTTCATAAAATTTCAGATCAACCACACACGCAACGAGGTCCCTGCTTCTATATTATCAAATATTTATTTGTAATTGGGATACTAGAAATTAAAAGTACATATTCTAGTTCTTCCATCTTCCACGTTGAACCTAAAAGAACGCAAGTAAAATAACGTTAAAGACTGTACCTGGCATCTAAAGAAGGTGTTGGAATATTCTTTTCTGAACTCTGGTCATTGATGTTGGGAGTAGAAGCCACGAAGAAAAAGAAAGACTTGAACTTGGTGAACCGTGATCCGTTTAAGACGCCGAACGCCACCACCTTCAACGTTTATGCAGCAGCCATATTTTATAGTTACTCTGTTTCTTCTCTCTCTTTCTTCATCGGTAACTGTAAAAAGTAAAAACATTAACTTCACTTTCAAAACAAACGACAATTAGCAATTACTACTGTGTGCTACCTTTGTTTGTCCGATGTGTCGCAGTCATTCAAACTCTATCATTATCACAATTCCTTCTTTTATTACAGCAAAAATATCGTTGACGTTTTTATTTTTTTAAATCCCATTTTCAATTAACTTAATTGATAGCTTTATGAATATTTTATTATGTTTTACTTTAATCGAAGAATTTTCTATTACTAAATATAAAATCCATTTTGGTAATTCATTGACCCACCATCCATTTTCTTCATTTTAAATGAGAAGTTACTACCGTTTAGTACATGTGACGCTTTAATAAAAACCCCCAAAATTTCAGGTATTTGTTATAAATCTTTAATTAATTAAGTAACATAACTAAATAATTATGTTAGTTTAAAATAGAATAGTGTGTAATTATAGGAATAACTTAAACGTGTATTTAACATTTTTTATGGATGTTTTGATTCTGATTTTGAACAACGATGACGAGATTCAATAAAGAACATTAATTTAAATACGCTACAATATAAATATTTATTATACTAACGTTCAAATACAAATTATTAGACTACATTACAAATTTTCCTTTCTTTTTTATTTCTGATTTGCAGTTTTATCGCAAGCATGAATAAGAACTTTAACTTTATATAAAAGTTATTATACAGCATATATCAACATTATGCTTTAAAAGGATATTGTATTGATAATATTTTGTATTTCTATAAAATAATTAGTATTTTTATTTTCTTTAATATGAATTCACATTTTTTTCAGTAGGTTTAGTTTCATTTCTTCTGATAAGTATTTTCTTTTTATTTATTATTATTGACTTTATTTTCATACATCTTTGTAAAAGTATCCTCCACTTTTCAAGTTAATTAGCCTATTTCTTATTAATTAATTGAATATCCCTATTTACAATCATTCCAATGATAACGTCCTCCTCATAATTGTCATTCATTACCGGAAGCATACTTCCATAACACCATAGTCTAACAAGCTTAATCATTAGAACACAACTCATTCTACTAAATATAAATTAATATATTTATTATTAAAGTATAGGTTCATATTAGATAAAATAAAAAAAAAAGTAAAAAAAAAAGTATGTTTTTAGTTCTGAATTTTGACCTAAAATTGAAATTTGTCACTATATGAAGTTTTGATATATTTTGGTTCCTAAATTTTAAAAATGAATGAATATAATCTTTTTAACCCAATTACGATAACTTTTTTTTATGTGTCGAATGTATTTTTCACAAGATAAGAAATTGTGTAAAACAGTGTAAACAACTCCAATACTAACATAAAACGGCATATAAAAAAGTTAATATAATTTGATTAAAAAAACTATATTCATTCATTTTTAAAGTTTAGGGAATAAAATGTATCAAAATTTCAGATAAAAATAAATTTCAATTTTAGATTAAAGTTTAAAGACTAAAAACATACTTTAAAAAAATATATCACTTCTAACCATAGTTATTCAAATAAATTGCATCATGAATTTGTTAAATACACCTGTGCATGCTATTTATTTTAATTTTTCCAAAGAAAAAGAACATGTTCCATATCATATACTATTCAATTCAACCACTGAAACTTTCATCACTCAACTATGCTTGAACCATGATAATGATTATTATCAGTCCACTTTATCACAAATAAAATATAAACGAATGACGTAAAAATTACATGTAATTTAATTTTCTCATTGAGATAAATTTAAAATTCTTAATTTTAGTTCAAATATTGCATATAAATAAGCCAGACTATCAATAAACTGTTATTTAAATTTATTTTGTAAAAGTATCGAATACAAAAATATTAAATCTAAGTGAAGAATAAGGAGTGAAATTATCTTTAAATCTAGACAATGAAACTTTAGGACAAGAATCATATATAAGGTAATAAGTTTAAGATATAAGTTTTATAAACTTCTATTTTTATTGAAATAAGTTGATAAAAGATAAGATTGAAAACTCAAGATATTAAATAAAATTTTAGATTATAAAAAATATTTTTTTGTTAAACTGTTAAGTATTTGTGTATCTTAAATTCTTTATTGGCATTCAAATTCTCCTGGTCGAATTCATTACGAGAAAGCCAAAATTCTGTATCCATTATCCTATAACACCTGAATTAATAATAACTATTGACTATATTTGATGGTAGACTAATCTTCAAACATGTTAAAAAAAATATTCTTTTTCAGGTAAACAATAAAATTAATACGACCTATTTTATTTTTAGTAATTTAAAAAAAAAATATTAATAAAATAATTTTAATTTATTTAGTTTTATTTGAACTTTATTACTAATTGAGGTAATTGAACAAATAATTAGTTTTTAGTAATTGTTACATGTATTTTCTTGAAGAAAAAAATAACGTGAATGTGCAATAAATTTTAAATGAAATCTCTTAACCTTTATATTTTACTTTATAAATTTTAAATTTTAAATTCTCAGTAATTTTTTCAAGATTGATTGCATATCAACATTGATTTCCTCTCTAACAAACATATGCTAATTACTAAAGTTTAAACATATGTATAAATATTTTAATTATTAGGATAATTCAAACAAAATTAAAATAATTTTTTTTATAACTGTGCCAAAAACGAAATATAATAATACTTGTTATTTTGAATTTACTATTTATCTTTTTTTTTTTCTCGGAACTTATAAGTC
>Ga0209389_1004268_pt1 | contig 11834 bp, 4 predicted proteins | sample CowpearedBW_FD_187526 | JGI IMG/M metagenome (GOLD analysis project Ga0209389, IMG submission 187526) | Root nodule microbial communities of legume samples collected from California, USA - Cow pea red BW (SPAdes) (version 2) | ecosystem: Host-associated > Plants > Roots > Nodule | place: USA... | reverse complement strand
ATATGGGATGGAGAAGAAGGGGTTGGTTATGGCAGAAAAATATATAAGTGTAATATAAAAACTCTTTTTGCAATACTTCAATTTTCACGTCGATGCATCATAACAAAAACTTAACTAAGTTCAGTTGTGAAATTTGTCATGGTGATCCTTAACCATCTCACAAGTTATGATGTGTAAGATGGTTGTATATTAAAATCTTTTGTTGGAGTCTGTCATAACCCCTGTTTTTTTTTTTTTGGACCATTTGCTATGGTCACAATGATAAGAAATATAAGAATGTTTCAATTCCTGTTTGGTTAGGAACAATGTCAAGTTTTTAGGTAATGTATCTTTAGCCAACACGTTTAGTTTGATTGGGAATTTGGTTGGATTAAAGCTTTGTTAGTGGAGTGTCACCCTAAAAAGCTCCAACATATTCAAGTTGAGTCCTTATTGTGTTAGATAAAATGCAATTCAAATTGTGATGGCCATGATGTGACCAAAGAGCTAGATGTGGACTTTAGTGCAAATATCTTTGGGTGTGTGTTACATCATAGAGTCTAGAATCCCATCTTCAGAGAATTCATGGAATGGGCTTTGCTTCCTGCACCCCTTAAATTTCAATTTCTCACATATACTTTCACATTTATAATATGGGAGCCAGTGTGAAGCGTAGTCCTATATTGAATGTACCAAATAAAGATGAAGACTTATAAATTCATCGTTTTAAAATTTTGGGATTAAGAGTGATGTCAATCATTTATGTATAAATTGAGTTCATGTCTTATTAATGTTACATTTTTCTCATGATCTTCTATCGTAAGACCCATAAAACATTCTTTATTGAGGAAAGTGGATGGATAGGGTTTAAGCGCAGTTGATGAGGTTTTGTTAATTAGGTACTCAAGAACACTGGATTTTAACTAATTCTAATTATCTAACAACCATACCAATGAATTAATAACGGTTTCCAAAAATAGTTATCATTTTTAAAATATCATTCCTGATACGAAATAGTTAAAAATTACTTCTAAATTATATTTTTGAAACATGGGAGAGATGGTATATTATTAGAAGGTTGGAGATTTATACGAACTAAGATATCAAATCATAGTAATAAAACAATTTGTATTTCTAAATTTTTATTTACAGTATCAAACAGACATTATTCGTCTATACTTACTCAAAATGTATATAAAATAAATAAATAAATAAATAAAATACTTTCACTTCAAATCACGTTAAATACCACCGCATTATCGAACCTAACATGTCTTTTCCATCATAATCGCACCATTAAAAAAATACACGGTCTATAAATAAAAACATGTAATAGACATTCTAAAAATGGAAACTAATAATATAAACGATCAACGATTAAGTAATTATTTAAAATATTTTAACACATACATATAATTTTTTAATAACTTACTCCATTTCCTGTCCAATGAAATCACTATAATATTATTTTGGAGTATAATATTTTTGATTCTCTAGTCTCTGAGGATGGGGTGTATCTTTTGTATAATAGAAATAGAAAGGTTTGTGCATGCTCCACTTTCCGTTATAGAAATGTTGGGAAGACGTCTTTTCTTTATTTTGATTGTGATGATTCGGATATGCGATGGGGCAATATAGTTGTTTTCTCTTTCACTAACATAGAAATAGAGTTGATGGTGGACACAACACAACACAACACATCCTTAAAGCACATCCAATCCGATTGAAGACAAAGACATGCATGAAAACATTGAGTCGTTATGGTATTAGAAAGAAGAAGGATTATGCATGGAGAAAAGTTGGATTGGATTGGATAAACCGCGTGAACCTGCCATCACATCGATCGCAATCGCACGAACAATACTTTTTATGATTTGGATGCGAAGCCAGGGACATACACACTCATCTCTCTCTCTTTACATATTCAGTCAATGATAATGCAAATCATCACCCCATCAAATATCACACCTGATGTTCAAATCAATATTTTAACAGTTCATCCCAAAGAAAATAAACATAATACCAAGGAAAAAACAACCTTTTCACGTAAGACCTTGTAATCATGGGGTTGGATACATGCAATAAACATTCCTAGGTATAAGTCAGTAGTATCATACTGGTGTGTGTGTAATAAATGTTCTTGAATGAGTGTCTTTAAGATCCTACTCCTTTTCATGCATACTCTACTCAGTCTTATTAAATGACATATTTATGTTCTTTCACTGTACCTTTGCTTGTGTCAACAAACCTTTGGATTGGGTTGAGTGGATAGACTATATTCAACTATATCTGATTACTTGTTCTAGTGTATCTCTTACACTCGGATTCCATAATTTTCATTTTCTCCATTATATACATTCTTAACATTTATTTCTTCTACTCACGACTCCCTTTTAAGCTACTTTCTTTTATACCTTTGAATTGAATTTCGACATAGTTTCATTTTAAAAATCTCATCAATTAAAAACATCTCATGACAAAATTTAAACTATTATAATTGTAAATATGATATATATATATATATATATATATATATATATATATATATATATATATATATATATATATATATATATAAACATAACCACCGTCTCTCAACATTATCATATCATTAATATTTTTTATCAGCATTATCACATCATTCATATATTATTCTTCTATTGATTAAAACAACCATAATTTATAATTTCCCCAAATTCTATGAAAAGAAAAAAAGTATATAGAATTTATCATGGAAAAAATACAACTTACACAAATTAAAATTATGATTATATATTGATTTACTCATTGTCACTTCCCCAGTTATATAATGTATTTGTAAGAGTATTACTAGTCAATCGATTTTTATAGAAAGAACGTATATAATTTACATTTATAGAAATTTTGAGTTTATGTTAAATGAAAAATTAATTAGTTATATAACAAATAAGTAATTAGTTGAAAATTATAGAAAGAATATAGGGAATTTATATTTCTAGATGAAATTTATATGAATTAAAAAATGGTTTAGTTATAAATTTATTTATAGTTTAAAAAAGTAATTCTTCGTTTACTTATATATTATATTTTTAATGTAATAATCAGGTATTACGTACCCTAAGAAAGACAATGTGAAAAATAAGAATTAATAATATATAAACAATTAAATTTACACACATAACCAAATGAGAATCTGGTTCATCAACAATTCATACATATTATTATAATATAATGGGTGCAAGGTGGTTGTTTTAGTTTGAAACTATTATTTTCTTAAAAGATAACTTTCATACTGAAAGACACAGAGTATGTGTCCGTGCAGGAACTAAGTAAAAAAGCAATTGCACATTGCCGAAAGATGCGAAAGATGCAAAACGAAAAAGAAAAATCACAATAGTGTTATTTTCTTGAATCCGGACCTTTCATTTAAATTCAACCTATTATTCTATTTTGAAATTTTCGCATTAAATATCATTATAAGAAAAATTCTAAATAATGTTTAAAAAATAATTTTTTAATTAGATATCAATTTAAAGACTAATTATTTTGATTGTCAAAATTTATTAATTAACTATGTTAGTGATTAATTTAAATAATAATTTATAATATAACTTATTTTAATTACCAATTTAGAGACTAATTATAATTTTTTTAAAATATTTTAGTTAATAACTTTTAATTTATAAATTGATATATAAATTAATCATCATAATAATTAATTATTTTTTATAATTAAAATTGATTATTATTTAAAAATTTTCTATATATAATTTAAAAAATGTATTATTTTCTGACATTAATAAAACTTAATTTACTAATATATTTTATTAATAAATTTTAGAATTTTAATTATGGATAAAATATTAGCAAGTAATGTATTGATCGGTAAACTAAAACTTTTATTTATTAACAATTTTTTTTATGAGAAATGGTTACGTAAAAAAGTTGCTGATAATTTATAATTTTAATTATCCATTAAAATTCGTCAAAAAACTTTATCGGAAAAATAGATATTAAAATTTCTGGTTTGTATTTTGACCATAATAAAATTCATTGTATTGATTTTTCGATAATTAATTTCTTCTTTAAATTTCATAGATAAATCTATCGATAATATATTCTTTTAGAATTTGTTGATAAGCTCGTTGGTAATTAAATATTGAAAATGATGGGTAATTTCATTAGTAAATTCGTTGAGAAAATGGGTACATTTTTTTCTCAAAATTTAACAAAATACCTATTATAAATTAATTAGAGATGAAAACAAAATCACGATATTCATGGGCTAAAATTAGAGCTGTCAAAACGGATAAACCGACTCGACCCACCACGGGTTGATGATTTAGTGAGACAATCCAATCCAACTCACTTTTTAGCAAGCAAAAAAATTCGAACCCGGCCCAGCCCACCACGGGTTGGCGGGTCAAACGGGTTCACTTAATTAAAAAAATATTATTTTTTATTTATTTTCAGTCAAAACTAAATTGTAATTCTAATTAAAATCTAAATAAATTTTAATACAATCCAAATACAAACCAAAATAAAAAAAAATACAAATTATGTATTTGTTGGATAAAAAAACAACTTAACATGACTCAAATGTAAAATCCAACTTAATAAAGAAAAATAAAAACACTTGTGTAACCCTTTTATCTGCGGGTTGGTGAGTCAATCCCGGCTCACCATGGGTTCAACCCGGATGAGCCGGATTCTAAATGAGCTGGGTCAAAAATCAACTCGTATTGAAATTTGTAAAAAAATTTCAACCAAACCCAGTCCGAACCCGTAGTGAGCTGGGTTGACTCGCGGATTCTAACTCATTTTGACAGCTTTAACTAAAATTCGTTGATATTATAAATAAATATTTACTAATGCATAATAACTTATTAATTTTAGCTGACAATAATTATCGAAAAGATTTTCTATTGATAAAATTTATTAACAAATATTTTATCAACTAATATTTTACCGTTAATAATTTTAATTTACGATGAATTAATCTATTACTAACAAATTTTGCCCATTATTAGTGAATCCATTATTTTCTTAGCGATAAAATCACAAACAAATAAAAGACATTATTAATCAGATCAGATGCAAGAAATCACATAATATATTCTAATTCAACCCTTTATCCTAACTCCTTTTTAGTACTATAATTTTATGGTAAACTTTAATTCCTACTACCTTGAACTCTTTCAACAAATCAACGACATAATAATATTCTCACAATTAATAAAATTTGAAATAAAAAAATGGGAAAAAGGAAAATCATAGTATGCACTATGAATAAGGAGAATCATGGCTATAAAGATAGGATCATTTTGAAGGAGTGAAAACGAGATGATGCTCGAAGCTTTATAAGGAAAAACAACATTTGTTGGAACATGTTTTTCTTGAAGAGAAAATTTCCCTTTTTCGTTGGAACAACTTTACTTAGTATGTTACATGATATAAATTTATATTTTTTTATCGTGTATAGAAAATTTCAACAAAATAACAAAAAAATGTTAATATTTTATTGTTTACATATATTGTTAATGAACTTATATAAACCAATGTTAATATAAGGTATATTTTCCCACTATCAGTATCTATTTTATTTTCATATTTCCTTATGAACACTATAACTATTTATTATTCACATTAAACATTGCACAATTTTCGAGTTACAATTTTTAATAATCTTATTTGTGGAAGTAAAACAACTCACTATTCTTTGTTATTTCAACTTACACGTTAATTTAATAACCACTTATTTGTAAATAAATGAGTATAAAAAAGGATATTCTGAAAACACAAAAATTCCCCAAAAAAAAACTTAACTATTTTTACAAAGAAATACCACATCAAAATTTCAGAATATTAATAATACTAAATTTAATGTCGTGAGCTTAGAAACATCTTCCTTTGTTTCTTATTGTAGTGGATGATGGAATTGAGTTATTTTGCTTACTTCAACGCATGCAAATTTAAAATTTTAAAACAATTCACACCTTTTAGATAATTATGCATCCTGAAGCATAAAATAAATGAATAAATAAAAAGTTCGTTAAATTTGGCGAAAATATAAGAAGAAAAAAAGAGTTCAATTTTGAAAAGTTGTTACTATAAAGATTTCCATGCTTTTAATTAAAAAGAAACCATTTGGAAACGAATTTAGATTCTTTAATAATTTTTTTTATACTACTATTTTTTTATTATACTTTCTTAATATATTGATTATCACTAATTTTAACGTTTAAAAATATATTAAAAAAATATTTAAAATATTGGTGTAATGTATTTTTAATACCCAACCGATAACAACACCAAACAAATAAGTAAAAAATCTAAACTTGAAACGAAACCAAGTAATGTGAAATTCGTGACCTTTAATCGTATGACAATGTATTTTTTCATGAAAAATGAAAATTACAGTGCTAATAGATTGATTTGCAAAAATAAAAAAAATGCAGTAATTTTAATTAAAGAGAAAAATTTTATTCTATACTTTTGAATAATACACCTACGTGTTCACCACTTGCTGGGTCCCGAGAAGGGATGTGGTCACGTGGCAATGTTTGGTAAAAGCATAGGTCAAAATGCAAAGTAAAACCACATTGCGAGGGCTCTACCTCGCTATTGGAGAACAACCATGCTCTTTACCTACGAAATTACCATATATAAACCCTTATAAAATTTAGAAATTAAGCAATGTGAGACTAATTGACTTTTACAATACCATAACGCATAACATGATCTAGCTTGTGGAATTAGTTCATTGTTGTTCTCTTATGTTTCCATGAGTAGTGAAGTGAGAAAAAGTTATTTGAAACATGGTTTTAAAGAAGGTTTTTCGAAGGAAGATGTAGATTGGCAACAAAATACCGAAGTGGACCCAAAAGGTTTCATGGAAATAAATGATTCGCGGAGATTAATTGTGTGAAGGGACAAATCAAAAATTGGGTACTTGGAATCTTAGATATTATTTGACTATTTGTTTGCCACAATGAAGGTGAATGACTACATCTCATGTGTGTTGTGTCTGGTCCCATCATCCTTAGGTTTTAAAGCTACAAACATATCAACATGGAAATGAGTAAGCACCGATCAACACAACAACAAAAGTAGAAACATTTCAGGTATACGCCACTTACTGTCTTTGGATGTTCAACACATACATTTTACTCATATACAACTCGGAAGTTTATTCATACACTGTTAAGGGATTCCAACTTAACTACTTGTCTTCATATACGTGGATGGAAAACACAAGTATAAATCTAAATTAATAAAAATGAAAAGTTAGTCTTTCCGGTATAGGGACCTAGCAACCGTCTCAAACACTAAATTTGTCTATTTTTCTCTCGTAGTAGCTTCTACCGTTCGTTCTGCTTTTCTCTTCTTCTGCTCGGTTGTCCAAACGATCGAGATACTTATCTATAAGGTTCCAATGTTTAAATCAGTTAAAGTCCGTTTAGATGAGTGCAATTAATGTTGTAATAAATGCGAAATAAAAGTCCTTACCAACTTACCTTGGACTCTTATTTATAGTTTTTGACATGGGCTATGATTAAGGTTTTCTTAATCATGACTCAATTGCTTTGTAAACTTGATTACTGATTTGTATTACTTTAATTGACTGATTTAGTTTTGGTGCAGCCGCCTAACCGGAAGGCCGTGCATTCCGTCAAAGGTCTCCATAATTATGTTATGACGACCAAATTCCACTAGAATGAACAACGGTGGTCGTTCGGGTCGTGAGCTCTCTTTAATCACTCCGGAGAAATTGTCATATCAACAACCCAAGAGATTGTCTGCCTGTAGCGGGCAGCCTTCGACCACTTATCTTTGGACCGCCTGATCGATGGTCTGACTAGAGATGTAAATAAGTCATACGGTACAGTTAGAATATCATATAAAGAAGAAAAAGACTTATAAATTTATTATTTTAAGATTTTTAGTTAAAAATGACATTAATAATTTGAAAGTAGTGGACTTAAGCCTTATTAATATTGTATATTTTCCATAAATTTTTCTTAAAATACTATCACGTGAAAGTGTTCCAAATACTCAAACTAAGAAGACATCTGATCTATAAATATCAGAATATTACCATAACTATTCTAATATATTTTCATGGTTATTAATATTAATGGTAAAATTTAAAAGTACGTAATCGAATTTTCAAACAGAGGAGTTGAGGAATCCGCACCTAACATAACAATCGATACTAAAGTCAAGGAATTGGAGACAAAATTGTGTGTTCTATTACATGTGATATCAGAACCATTAGTTCTAACCTCTCACCAAAGATGTAATACAAAATGTTAATTCTGGTGAGCACATTATAAATTGTTTCACTTTCTTCTTTGGCTAGAACCTAGTACTAAGTTGGTAATCATACAATAGCAAAACAATTATTCTATCACTAATATACCTACAAACAAGAGTATAAAATTTAAATAAAAATATAAAATATACAATCAATTTCGGTGGATTAAGTCCCCATATATATTCGATAAAAATATTATTACTCAACATAATATTTTTATGTTAAAAAGTATAAATCTTTTTCATGATACACCCAATAGATTTATTAAGTTGTAGTACATTTATTAAGTTATGGTGACAATACATGAATATACTCTTTATTTTTAAAAAGAATTTATATTTTATATATTTTTTCATATTATTCGATGTGAAACTTTGATGAATGTGAGCATAAAAAAATAAAAAAATAGTAACTTATAAGTTTTTTTTTCTTGAATTATGGAAACAAGTTAAGAAATTCCTAAAATAAATTTGTATATATCCAAATTATCTAACTTACAAAACACATTAAAAAAAAAACATTAGTTATCCTATTTTATAGTTTATAGGGATTAAGATTTAGGGTATGTTCTTTTCGGGTATGGGTTTGGAGGAGAGTGTGAAGATGAATTTGTGTGGATTTGAATAGATGAATTTATGTGTTTTTTTGAGTGAATTTAGAGGATAAAGTGAGTGAATTTGGAGATAAGTTTGATGAAAGTTAGTGAAAGATTTAATTGATATGATAGATAAAATAAATTGTAAAAATAGATAGATTTAGAAAATTACCAAAATACCCTTAATGAAAAAAGAGAATTATTTTGTAATTTGATGTTATAAAAATAATTATAAATAATAAATACGAATTAAAAATAATATTAAAATTATATGAAATTTTAAAATAAAAAAATTTAAATTTTTATGAATGTAAACAAAACTTATACAATTAAATTTTAAAAAGATTATATATATATATAACTCAGTTTTTCCATCACCACAAATTTAAATTTCTTTTTTATCATGAATCTTTTTTATCATGAATCATGAACTTGAATCAATTTTATTATTATAAAAAGAGGGATATAAAGGTAAAATGTTGAATAATGTACGCAAATCTATAATGGAATTTTGGTATCATCCCGCAAATCCATTGCTGTCATCATTCGCAAATCATCTTTATCGAACACAAAATCAATTTTATACCCATCTCTCCAAATCAGTTGATTTATTGAATCTTTTCAAACGAACACACCGTTAGTGATTAAAATATGTTGAATAACAGAATTAGAGTTATTTTAACTTAAAATTTAGTTACGATGGAAAAATTTAGATCTAAAATCTCATTTTTAAATTTTGTTTTTAATAAGTATTTTTTCTATGAAGAAACAATTTTTTGAATTGGACATTAATGATTCGTTTGTTTTGAGATAAAATATTAGTTTTTTAGTTTTAATTGTCAAATTGTCAATTGATTTTTAATTCATTCCATATTTTTGAAAATTTGGATAAAAAAAGAAAAAGAAAATAATTCCTGATTTTATGTACAAAAACTTACGAGCAAGAGCCAAATAAAAAATAAAATTTCAAAAAATAATTATACATGATGACGAAACATTTTTGTTAAAATATCAAACCCTGAATGTGAATATTTCTGTTAAAATATCTAAAACTTAATTTGGTAGATATAGGAGAACATCATCACCACATCAGAATGTACAAGATAAAAAAGAGTAAGAGAACACGATAAAATGTTGTCATGACTGTCCAAAGTATTCAAATCTTCAATGGATGCTAAAAATTTTAAACAAGATGCATAAACATGACCAAAACAAAAATGCCACAATTAAAAAGACAAACGAAACAAAGACAAGATGAGACGAGGGTACCAATACCAGATAATGGAACTGAATCACTATTAGCCGTTACAAATGACATGAATGACTTAAGTGATAACGAAACAAAAAAGGTAAATGATGTGACATATGATTAGTGATACCTGAATCAATGATCCATTTGTCAAAAGATATATTTGATGATGATGTTCCTTGAGCAAGATTGTGTTAGCTTGCGGCTGGGAAACAATAGAAGAAAAATGATATGACATATGATTAGTGACACCTGAATCAACTATCCATTTGTCAGAAGATATATTTGATGATGCTATGTCTTGAGATTGCAAGACTATGTTGGCTTGTGCCTGGGAAATAATAAACTTTTGAAGTCTAATTTCCTTTGTTAATAATTCATTAACAACATCATCAACAAGACAGAATGCTATGATGAAAAATTGAACCACACAAACTTTCAAAATCATTACGCAAGGCCATAAGAAATTTAACCAAATGTTGATCATTATACCCTATAAGTAATATACGGTACAAAAACCCTCAATTCTATAAGCTCAGTCAAGACAAGTTGGTCCCGTATGGTTGTCATGGTAAAATAAAAGTCATGAATGCTCATGTAATTTTACTTCAGTCCATGCATATATGTCTCAAGTTTATATTGTTTGGAAAAATTAGACTATGTATACAATCGAGATAAGTGATCTCATATCTCCTTTGCTGTATCAATCAATTTTGCTTTTAACACCTGAAACATAACCCCACTGGACCACATAAGCATAATTTACGAGTCGTTATATTAAATCAAATACAAAACAGAAATGTGAACATTTAGTGTTTAGGAAAGAGGAACTATTAAAGAATCTCATCTCAATTATGGATTGTTTGAGACACTATCACCGAATCTTCTTTCTTTCTTAGAGTCACATTTGGATTTCCAACAATCTCTCTCTCAAGTGTGAATATCTTCTTACTGGTACTTCCCTCTCGAGCGAAAACATTTTAAGCCACGAGTTTTCATCCTTATATGATGTTTAACTTTCTTATTTGTACTCGATGTGAGACTTAGACTCACACTTGCATTTCAACAAATTAACATTAACAGAAAGTTTCATTTAGAGTTCATTTAACACTGAACACAACTTTATGTTCATAATTTAGATTATCAAAATTCTTTACCATATGGGTCATATATTGTTTCTGCACTTTGCGTAAATAGGATAAAGTGATAAACTTACGTGCAGAGTTTAGAGAAGCATTAATGAGCTAAAGTTTGATTTTGAGTTCAAAATTTGGAATCTTAAACCAACACTAAAACCAAAAGGAAGAAATTGTATCAGTTTTGGATGTGAAATTCATAAGAATCAGATCGTGCTTTCGGTCGACACCATTTTTTCATCACATTTAATATTAAAAGAAAGATCAAACATACTTTTTTTTTTCTTTTTTTTTGTCCTTTCTTCTTTATTTCAATTGAAAACACGTAAGTTTTGAATCTAACCAATGCCGTTTTTCATTACCCTTCAATTTATGCTAATGCCTTTTCAATCTTTTGTGTTTTGGTCCTTAAAATCAGTAGAAAAGACACCATAAAGTCAAAATTCCAATTAAAAAGGACCAAAGGTATACGTGCGTTCTAAATCGGTAGTTCTAGGTATAAGATTTTATTTATTTATTTATTTGGAACCCCCTTCTCTATCTAATTATTAAATTAAAAATTGTCGGCATTTTAACATC
>Ga0209389_1004266_pt1 | contig 11836 bp, 4 predicted proteins | sample CowpearedBW_FD_187526 | JGI IMG/M metagenome (GOLD analysis project Ga0209389, IMG submission 187526) | Root nodule microbial communities of legume samples collected from California, USA - Cow pea red BW (SPAdes) (version 2) | ecosystem: Host-associated > Plants > Roots > Nodule | place: USA... | reverse complement strand
TTGTTACCGATAAAATATGCGCAAACTATAGAGAATATTTACAACATTAGTCAAGGTGATAGGATAACAATTTGGAAGTTAACCTTCCAACACAAAATTATTATTATTTTTTCAGAGAATTTGTAGAATGTCGATTTTGAAATTGATTTCAAAGCGATAGTAAAGAGTAGGATAAGCTAAAACTACTTGGAAAAATATTGTCGTATTGGCTAATAAAAAGGGAAGTTGAAGTTGTTTAACCAAACAATCGAATTCCAAAATCATGACAACACTATGCACCTGCCTGGTTTGGTCCAATTCAGACCACAAAAAGCAGTTGAGGCTGCTATTGTCTAAACGTCTAATCATTACAAGTTACACGTACATTTTTCTTTTTTCTAAGTCCTGAGATCAGTGAAAAAATAGTTCACAATTTCTTAGAATTCATTGGATGCTAATGGTAATTTAATTAGGCAGGCAGAGTCATTATGGTTTCTGAAGTCATGATGGGTTTTTAAGTCAATATTTTCAACTAAAGTAACACATGGTTAAACCACACACGAAGCATAAAGGCAACTTCCAATTGCATAAAGCAAAGAAGAGAAACAAAAGAGAAGAATAACAGAAGTGCTGTTAAATGACGCAATGCTTAATAATGGAACACGTAGACGTTGTACTCCACTACAGCATCCCCAGTTTTGAAATCAAGCGTGTGAGTCTTCGCCTGAGCATACCCACGTGCGAACCGAAAAGCGCCGCTTCCTCCCACGATCGGCATTTCTCTCACGGTGGAGAGAACGGCATTCCGCCCCAACAGGCTCAGCGTGCTGCCATTGTATTTCCCTTCGGTGAAGACGAAGTTCATGATCATCAACAGGCCAATTTCTTCTTGGGCCGCAGATCCGTAAATTCCCTGGGCCTTTCCGATGAGTTTGGATCCGGGCTCGGGGCCCACGGTCAATGCGTCGTCGGCCATTGCTATGAATCCGAAAAGCGTGGAGGAAGAAGTATTGGACGCGTGGGGTTCAACCACTCTAACCGCGCTGGGATTTGGGCTGCTGAGAATGTCGTGGAAGAAGAAGTGAAGGTGGCTCAGCTTCTCCTTCTTCAATCCCAAAGACATGGGAGATAGGTTTCGGTGGAAAGTAGAAGCCTTTGCGGCGGTGAATGAAAAGAGAAGGATGATAATAATGGTGAAAATGGATGCAAGGTTTTTGGAGTTGGCCATGGAGTAGCAATTAGAAAAAAATTAACACAGAATTGTTACTGAACTTAGTATAGTCTAATCCGCTATTTATAGAGTGGATGGAATCATGCGAGTGTGGAAAATTGTCGCGGTGATTGACCTGCTAAAAAGAAAGAATTAGGTTAACAACTTTGGTGAACTTGGACGGTGATGGAGAAAAAATTTGGATCCACACTTTTTGAATTCTTCTATTTTTTTATATGTTGATAAACAGTTTCTGCAAAACATGGTGTATATATTTTCAAAAGAACTAAGAAAAATGTCAACATAATTCTGTCCAAAACTCAATACACCTAAGACCTAAATTCACTTGACCTGGGCTGGTGATAATATAAAGTCATTTTCATCACTTTTCACGCACGCAATCACCAATGGACATAGTGGTTTGTCAGAAACCAGGATGGCGCACAAAGCAAGTACGCATGTGATTCTCGTTCAGTGGCATTTATGCTTCAATGTTACACAAGTGTTTGTTTGCACATGAAAATGAAAGAAATAGTTCTTAGAGAAGACAAGAGTTTATCACTCTATTGGAAACCAAGCTATAGAATTAAAGAGTTAATTAGAAGTAACTTCAATTTTACAAGTTAAACTTATATGTATAGAGATTGTGTGCACCTATCTGAGAAGCAGTTTGTAGCCATGAGTCTCGTCAGAGTGGCATCATATTTATTTCCTTTCTTTTTGTTGCTAACCTGTATACATTACCCTTAATTAATCAAATCTTTCCTTTTCTTGTTCTAATTTTACATTATTATATTTTATTTTTTACTATGTTTTTGACTGATTTCATTTGGTGAAAACTAAGTATTAATGATCTTCTTTGAATCTCATGACTTGATTTTTTATTATTTTATTTATTTGTCTTATTTCATTATTGATGTGGTATATATCTCTGCAATACGGTTTTTAATCAATTTAGGCATATTGATTTATAAGTGCAAAATGGTCATATTAGAATAAGATCGGTTGAAGCGAAACCGATTTAATTTAAAACACGATGTCAATTTTGTAAATACTAAAAAGTATTTTAAATCAATTATAGGGAAAATTGATCTAATATATACATATTAGATCGGTTATATAAAGAACCGATCTAATATGTTTTCTGCACTACAAATTGCGAAAATCCTTTTCATTTTTCAAACTTCGTCTTCTGTCTTGTGTCTCCTTTGGTCTTCTCTCTTGCACTTCCATTGCTTCTTCTTCTCTTCCAAGCGCCATTGACCACCATCGTTGTGCCCTACCACCGTCGCACCGTGCTTCAACAAGTTTCTTCTTCTCTTCCATGCCACTCTTCAACAACCAATGCAACAAGTTAGTGTTTTTTTCCCCTCATTTTCTCATGCCTAGGATTTTTGTTTGTGGAGAAAGCTCTCTTTGTAGTTGTCTTTCTCGATACTTGGTGATTTCCCATCTCTTTTGCAAATGAAGTAAATTTGTGATGTCGTTGCTTTACTGAATGTGTGCCGCTAGTCCCCATGGTGTTTCGTGAAGTCTCTTAGTCAAGTTTGCGGTTGGGGTGCGATGTTCTCCATGATGGTTCGTTGGTGTTGGTCCGTGGTGGTTTATTGGTAGTCTTTGGTGGTATGTTTTTTCTTTGCCCCTTCGCATGGTCACTTTTGAAAATGTTTTTTTTTTCTTTTCAGTAAAAGATATTAGATCGGTTGTTTCAGAACTGATCTAATATGTCTTTGACATATTACATCAATGTATATTAGATCGGTTGCGGAACCGATCTAATATACTTATTTTGCACTAGTATAAGTATCATAATAATCCTATATTATAGATGAAAAACACAAATGAAATGAATAAAAAAATTGATAAAAAAATATATAATATTAAAATTGAAAAGATTCTGTAAGTGTGTTGTATTCTCTTGTTAATTTTTTTTAATCGAATTAGAATTCTTTTTTACACTTCTGTAATTAATAAAATTACTTTTTGCACTATGCAATTCCAATAAAAAATAGTGGAGAGTCAGAGTGAGGCAATTATACGCGTTGAATTGTTGTGACTGACTATAGATATCATTAAGCTTGAATGCTACTCAAATGGGATTTCTTTTTTCTTTTTTGTGTTTCGTTTGAACCTTTTGCATTCTATATTCGTGCATCAACCTATTTGATCCTCTATATTAATATTATGATTATTAAAATAGAAAACAAATAGATATTCATCTATATATTATAATGATGTTTTATTTAGCATAAATAAAAACTTATAGCTTTCCGAGAAATAAAAATCCGTTTAAATCCTCCCATTCACATATGTAAAGTGTTAGCTTTAAAAGAGTTGAATACAACTACTAAAATATTTTGGAAAAGTTTAAGTTTTTCGTAGAGTGTTCCATTAAACGTTTTAAGAGATGTATAATTAGAGTTGTGAACTTATCTTATTGCGGGTGGGTACGTCTTAATCCATCTTTTAATAAGCTTCCTTTTATAGGGTTTAGCAAATCAAAGTAGGTTTGATCTCATGCAACATTTTAACTAAATATTCAAAAACAACATACTTAACTTCATTTAAAGGTCCAATTGAGTCGTTCTGACTTGAAACTCGATTTGAATCCTTTAGGGTTAATAATCGAGATGACTTCTCTCAAACTGAAAGTTGAATTGAGTCAGTATAGACAAAAGTTATAGTCGAGTTATATAGGAGCATAGGTCAAGCCGAGACAGCCAAGTCGAAAGTTAAGACGAGACCGCTAGAACGAAGGCCAAAATATACTGACTCAAGCCAAAGTTCTAGATAGTCCATCCCAGACTAAAGGTCAAGATTGGTCGGTTTAGAGTGAAGGTCAAGACAATCTGCCCCAAGATGAAGTTCGAGATGGGCAAACTGGGTCAAAGGTCAAGACGGGCGGTTTGGACCGAGACAGACTCACCAAGGTCGAACATCGAGATGGACTGACTGATGGGCTGAAGGTTAAGAAGACCGAAGGTTAAGGTTCAGCATGGGCCAAAGGTCTAGATGTACCGACTCAGATCGAAGGTCAAGAGGAGTCAACACAAGCCGAAGTCAAGGTTGGTCTTCTCGTGCTAAAGATCGAGGTTGAGCGGTCTAGGCTAAAGGTTGAGACAAGCCAAACCAAGCTGAATACTAAATTGGCCAATATGGGCCAAAGGTGGAGACATGCTTACTTGGTCCGAAGGTCATGATGAGCCAATTAGGCCAAATATCGGAACGAGGCGATCTAACTCGAAGATCAAGACAGCTTGCCCCAGATCGAAGGTAGAGATGGGCCAATCTAGGTTGTGAGGAGTTAGTTTGGGTCGAAGGTCGAGACGAGCCGACCCATACCGAAAGTCGAGACGAGTTATCTCATGTTGAAACTTTAGATATGTAATCTTGGGTCGAAGATCGAGATTGGTTGTTTGTGGTTGAAGGTTGATATCAACCGACACAGACCAAATATTCTGATTGGATGGTCTAGGTCAAAGGTCGAGATGGGTTGACTTGGACCGAATGTCCAGATGGGTCGGCCTGGACTGAAGTTCAAAATGGGTCGACCTTAAATAAAGGTTGAGACTTGCTGACTCAAACCAAATGTCCTAATGGGCTAGTCTGGGTCAAAAGTGTTGACAAACCGATTCGAGAAAAAGGTCAAGATATATCAATTTGAACCAAACGTTGAGACAAATTGACTCAAGTCGAATGTCAAGATACATCGATTCGATATTAAGACCAAGACAGATCTGCTTAGGTCGAAAATGAGATAGACTGGCCAAACCTAAAAGTCAAAACAAGATAACACCCCACAAGTTTTTTATGGACATTTGCACCATGTAAATTATTATAAAGGATGCCTTGTTGACCCCTAGATGGTTTTGTCTCCGGCCCGTGTAGTGGGAGTCGAAAACAATGGAGTGAGCCCATTTCAAATGTATATCTATAATGATTCCAAAATTGTTTGTAATACTTTTCGTAACATATACATTATATTAGTAGAAATTTGTGTATTTTGTACAATTTTTCTTGTAGAAGTTTGTAAAAAATTCAGTTTTTTTTTATTGTCGCTAAAAATTGGATCTAATAGTAATAGATACTAATCTAAGAACTTAAAATTCCCAAAATTATCCCCACTCAATTTTTCTGTAAAAAGAAGTTTGCACAAAACTTTTCTAACAAAATGTTAACTTAAAAATCAATAAATACCTTTTACTGTAAATTTATATTTCATAGATAATTTTCCTAAAGAATTGAAATTTACTGGTAACTTTTCTTACAAATTATTTCTTGCTAATTCTTTCAAAAAAATATCAGAAGTAATTTATCATATTTTTTATTTAATTCAAAAACAATAATAGTTAAAAAATAGATAAAAATAATAATATCTTATTCATCTACTTCCACTTTTACTTACATTGCTATAATTAATAATTTTAAAATGAGTTGGGTAGTTAATTAAATTACACCCTTAATTTGTCTAATTTTTACTTATTATTATAATGGAATACTTTAAAATGTAACTGACTACTGGATTAAAATAGTACTAATTTCCAAAACAAAATACTCTTAGTATACATAAGATCACATTAATTATTACTACTTAAATCAATCAATCTTATCATAAATCTATTGAAATAATTTAAAAATCTCCAATTATCATAAAATACTTTTTTGTACAGATTAAGTTAAGTTTTAATATTTATTTTTTAGGATAAAGATAATATTACACTACAATTATAAAGCATATTCAAAGTTTCTATGAGCTAAGTTTAAAAGAAGCACTAAGAAAACTCTTTTTTTATCTAATCTGATAGAAGTCAGATTAAACTGGAAGAATTATACTTTGAATTAACAACTTTTTTCTTAAAACTTGGTGAGAAATATATTTCCTTTCTATCATTAATATTTCGACCCCAATTTTATATATACTTTTAATTCTCTTAAACTAAACACACACACACACATACATTTTTAACTAAAAATGTTATTTGCTGAGATGTTACTTTTGTGGTAAGAGGAAATTAATATTTCCACTTGATTGCCTTTGGAAGGAAAACCCATCCTTTCTAACCCATCGTGTAGTTATTTGTATTTACGTCATTTTCAAAAAAAAGAAATCATTTTATTAGTTACTTGCTAAGTATTGGTGGTAAGAAATTTCTAGAAATACTTAAACCTTGGAATAAAAAAACCAGAAATGGTCAATAAAACAAACTGGGCCGAAGTCCATGAGAACCAAATACAACTACTAAAATCCAGTTCAAGTAAATCATATCCTTTTGCTGCCGAATCTTTAAATACTAGGAGGTATTCTTTCTTCACCCCTATATTCTTCCTGCACCCCTTAACTTTGAAAATACCAATTTTATCCTCACTAACATTAAAAACCCTAATTCTTTTTTCTCTTCCATCTTGCCTTCGCCAACAACACACAACACACCTCCCTTTGATTCTCTCTCACAATTCGGTGCTCCTTCCTCAAGGTTGCACTAGGTTACACCTTTATCGCAAAGAAAGGTTTAGGTTACACCTTCATCGCGCATCTTCAGATTCAATAATTTGAAATACTCTTTCAAAATGGGTGTTCTGGAATACATTATTGGATTTGAAAAAGCATTCCAAATTACTAAATCTAGTACACACCTATGATTTCCTGATTAGCTAATTTGAAATTGTGTTCAATTTATAATGTCAGTCTGAAAATTCTTTTTCATCCATAAGAGATCATGCACTAGTTGCAACTTGTAGGAAACCTACCTCGACGAACCCATGCACTTCTTCCCACCCCGCCCCTCCAATGGTCGTGGTACGCTTGACAAATTCTTCACCAACACTTGCGTCGAGCTCAAAGAGGGAGAGATAGAAGACGTGACTGGGCATTTCGTTCTATGACAACATCTAACCAAAGTAATGACGTGCATGACTTGTCAAAGGTAACTTTTTAGTTAACCTACTTGAGGTAACTTTTGAGTTAACCTACTTGAGGCCTAAAATGGCAAGTTGGAAGATACATTAAAACTCTCATTGTAGTTGCTAATGAGACGCGACAATAAAGTCAGTCTTGACCATCCCATAAAGGAGTGTCCTAACATAGTGGTGGACCAACATGTACATGAGGATGTGCAGGCGCAACTCAGGTTTTGTTAAAATTATCACCAAAAGTATTTAATAAAATGTCAACTTTAGTAAAAATATCAACATTTGTTTTGATTTAAAGAGGAATAATATTGTCATATTTTTACAAAAGTTGAAACTAAATTGAATCTAAAAACAAATGTAGAGACCAAATTGAGATTATGTCCATGTGGCACTGTCACATCACACTGATTGTGCCACGTGGCAAAACTGTGAAATGACATGTGTCAAAAAAAATAAGAATTAAAAAAAACACAAATTGACATGCGACAATGACTTTAATACCGTTTGTGCAACAACCATCAAATTGAGTCACCTTTTAAAAATTCAAAACCAAACAAGTTGAATCAAATTAAAAAAAGTCATGACCAAATTAAAACGAAAAAAAAAAAACAACTCAAAAGACCAACTTGACACTTTCCGACAAAAATAAAGATCAAAAGAATAATTAAACTTTATTTATTTTACAAAGTAATATTTCTAAAAAATATTTATTTATTAATGTCTCAAAATTTCTTAATTTAATAAATTTATTGTATTTATCTCGTTTATTTGACCAACTAATTCTTATTTGTGTCCGATGAATCTTTTCACATGGCAAGTACACGTTATTAAATCATCAAAAATTTTAAAAAATATATATTTAATTTTAATTCTAAGTTGACTTTGAATGATTAAGTTTAATTCTTTAATTAATTGCTTTATCTAGTATCTAATGAACTGTTTTCATTGAGTAGAGAAAATTTTTAATTCCAGTAAATTTAATTATAGGTATTGATGTGATTAATCATATACAACTCAAATGATCGATTATATTTTAATTTTGAGTGTCAATAAATAAATAAAAATTCAATTGAGTTCTTAATAAATTTTTGTGATTTATTGAGTTATTTAAATTTTAAATTTTTTTAATTGAGTCACTAAAAATAAATGTTGTTGATAATTTTCTGTGATGTGATAGTTATTTTGTACTTTCACTTTACTCAAAATGTCATCATATAATATTTTGATGCAAGAGATTATAATAACGAAATCTTTACCGAATATTTATGGTATTCAAACGAAAATTGTTTATAAATTTAATTAAAATTATAAAATTCAAAATAAAAAATAAAAAAATTTCAAAAATATAAGATATGTAATTATAAAAGTATGAAATATAAAATTAAAAATTAAAAATTAAAAAATATAAAATATACAAATTTAAAATTATAAAATTATATAATTTAATAATTACGAAATTATAAAATATATAATTATAAAATTATATAATTATATAATTATAAAACAATAACATTACATAATTATGAATTATGAAATTGTAAAATTATCAAATTATATTTATTTTATTTTATTTTTTGTAATTTTAGAATTCATAATTTTATAGTTATATATTTAATATTTTATAATTTATATTTTTTATTTTGAAATTTTTAATTTTAATTAAAGTTAAAAACAATTTCGTTAAATATAATAAATATTTAAAAAAGATCTCGCCATCACGGTCTCCCTTATAATAAAATATTATATAGCAACATTTAAAAAAATAACGATGCAAAATAACTCTCACATCACAAAATTAACAACAATATTTAATTGTTGGGAATCAGAAGAACTTATTTGAAAAAGTTTTAAAATATTTAAAATATCTAAGATTCAATATACCACCAAAATTTATTAGAAACTCAATTGAAATTTTTTAATTTATCATACACTCAAAAATAATTAACCATATTTTAATTTTTTGAAATTTTTGCATTCTAAATTCTATATGTTATTTTGATGTGTTTCTATACGTATTTGACTAATAAAAGTTTGTTATACCTGTTTGAGTTAAGATTAAAATACTTAATTTATTCTTTTTCTTCTATTCTAATGAATCAAAGTTAACTTTATTTATAAAAGTGATCTAGTTCACTTTCCGGGTTAACTTTCCTCTCATCAAGAATTAACCTCAACAGGTATAAATTGTAATCTTTATTTAATTGAAAATCCCAAAAATTACATTGTTATACTAAACACTAAGGGTAAATAAAAAAAGTAAATAATGTTATTGAAATTCTATGAAATAAATAAATGGAAAAAAAAAAGTCTTCAAAATTAAGAGAGACAAAAATCAACAGAGGGGGTATTGAGTAAATGTCTCTTATTATTGTTCAATAATGACCTAAAATTATTATTGACATGGTTTTAAAAACTTAGAATTGAACCGGTCCGATTAAACTATAAAATAAGACATGCAATCCACGATCATGAATGATGGGCATTTCTTCCTCCACCCTCCTTTTTTAATCCTCATCTCCTAAAATTATATATTCCAATTTTACTCTTATAAATTCATAATAAAATATTAAAAGTTAATTTTGTCATCTTCTTTACAAACCGTTGTCTCCAAACTTTTCTTTCTGGGGGATATGTAACATTTTGAGATTTTAAGCAACTGTATAATCCGAAATATGTTACCAAATCTAGAAATATGTTCAAAACAAATATTTTAAAATATTTTTATAAGTATATATTTTAAATTAAAAATCAGACATACACTTTTGAATTCAGTGAAACATTTCAGAATACAAACATATTTTGTGAAATTCCTAATCCGAAACATTACTCCATATTTAGAAATATATTCCAGATCACTCCATTCAAAGAACATTGTTGTGTTTCGGAATATGTAATCCAAAAATCTGGAACATGTTAACATGACCACGTGACCGGAAACAAAATATATACCTAGTTTTTATGGGCAACTGAAACTTCATAAATGTTCCAACTCTTTTTATTACGATTGAAAAAAATTACTAGATCATGCGGTATTAGACCTTAATATTTTAATTTCTTTTTTACATTTATTTTTGTAATTTAAAGTATTAATATTGTTGAAAAATATATGATCTAGGAACTTGTAATTGTGGTGGTCGACTTATGACTTATGATTTAGCACTGGTAGTCCAGCCGCCAATCAAGAATACCCAGCTGCCTCGAGTGAAATTGGTAGAATCACATTAAGCTATCTATCCATACATAAATATAGTTAAAATATTTTAATATTATTTGACGAATATAAAATACTAAGTATTATTTGAACTATTCGTATTGAAAATAAACAAATAAATTACAACACTTAAATGGTCACATTACTCAATAAATTTAGTTATGTATATATGTTATTTACATTATTTTAGCATTTCATCAACATATAAAGAAGTGAACAGTAATAAATTTTCTTTTTAATTAAAATTTTAAAGAGGGAAAAATTTTAAATTAGACAAATAAATAGTGTGAGTAGACTTTTTTAATTTTGTGTAAAGAGAAACTTTAGAATGGCATATTCGACTGATTGGGGTATTTAAAAAGTGCTTCGCTGGTGCTATCTTCAGATTCAAATTAAATTTATTTAAACGAAACAACATCATATTTTCTATTCTTTATTACAGTTTGACCTCCAAAGTTGCACGATCTTATAAAATTTGTCCTCTAATGCCGAACGTATTTAAACCTTCATGGTTAAAATAGTTGTGTGGTAATTTTTTGAAACGCCACAAGACAATTTATGTCTTTATATAAATTAAGAAGTAATTTCTTAATATAAATATAAATAAAAGAGTTCACAAAATCGTGAAGTTTTTATGATGCGATCGACCGCGTATCTATAAATATTTCATAGATAGGACAAAAATAATATATAATATTTTCAGAAGTTTTGGAAAAGAAAAAAAAACATTCAAATAGTATAGGTTTTATAGTTTCCAATGGTTCTTTGTGCTTTTTCTATTTAATTTTTTTTATTATCAATATTATGAAAGTTATTTTTCTCTCAGTGTTAAGCTAATCTATCATTATTCAACCAAAATATATTTGTAAGTCTCTCTGTTTCGTATAGTTAAGGAACCTTAAAATATAGATGTAGTGATATATAGTAATGATAATAAGTAATTTTTTCATTTTAGAAAAAAAATATCTTACAAATCTAACTGTAATGTTTTGGAAGAATAATATATCTCAAAAGGCAACAGCAGACACTATTTGTAGAAACATGAAGTTTTCAACAAAAGCTTCAATGGTGTTTGGATTGAATGTGAATTTGTTTGAAAAAGACGTATTAAGAAGATCCAAAAATAAGAATTTGTGGACAAGGAAAAAGTTAAAACAAGAAGACGAGGGAAGCAAGAGACGGTGACATTAGAATTTAGGACAAGTGGAAAAAGACCCAGAGAAAGTAAAATCCTTGACGAGGAATAGTTCTCAACGTGTTTTAATACCATTAGCTCCTACCAAGAACTTAGCAGAGAGAGGGAGGAAAAGGGTGGGGTGAATTACAAAGCATAAGGCTAAAAAAAACAAAAGCTTGAATATTATAATATGAGTGTCAATAATGATTGACGAAGACGTCGTATTCGACGATGGCATCGCCTTTGGAGAAATCGACGGAGTGGAACCTGGCCTGAGCGTAGCCACGAGCGAAGCGAAAAGCGCCGGTGCCGCCAACGATGGCCATTTCCCTAACAGGTTCGCTCATTA
>Ga0209389_1004257_pt1 | contig 11843 bp, 3 predicted proteins | sample CowpearedBW_FD_187526 | JGI IMG/M metagenome (GOLD analysis project Ga0209389, IMG submission 187526) | Root nodule microbial communities of legume samples collected from California, USA - Cow pea red BW (SPAdes) (version 2) | ecosystem: Host-associated > Plants > Roots > Nodule | place: USA... | reverse complement strand
TATATATCTCTATATATATATATATATAATATATATATATATATATATATATATATATATATATATATATATATATATAATTTTAATTTTTAGACAATAGGTATACATACATTTTAATGTATTTTCACAAAAATAGATAATTATGGATATTAGTATATAACCAATTATATGTAGTTACAATTTTTTTTAAATTAATAACTTTATAAACATATTTGCGAATACCTATAACTTAAATATATGTACAATTCTAATTAGAGAAAAAAATAATAAATATATTTTGAACTATTTCAAATTGAATAGTTTAAAAGAAAAAAAAATTATATCCACGACATTTTTTTTATCAATTTTTACTAAACGATATTGTATTGACTTCAACAAAAATTATGCATGACACATTCTTTTTTCTCTAGAAAAATTTACCAAATCGGTCAAATGCACAAAAGATGATAGTAACATATGTTAAAAAAGAAAGTTAATAGTAAAAATAAATTTGATTTGTCCTTAATTTTTTTAAACTAAATATATAATAATTAGGTCATGATTAAGTTGAACTTGTTAATTAATGTTCAAAACCCTATAATAATTCTTACGATATTTTAAAAGGAAAACTTTACGAGATGAGATATGCCATGCCTACCCAAAACTATTCCTTATGTCACATTAGAAAGGGGGAAAATCATTCTATTTTTTTATTTTTTTGGTTTTTTTCTGAAAAAGGAAAAAGAAGAGAGAAAAAAATAGGTATTCTTTTCCATACACATGTCATGCACATACCATGCTTACATGGATTGCGGCTTGATGAATAGGGAAAAGTCAACTTGACATGCATAAAACCTTTCCACCCACACGTGACACTTTTCATTCTTCCATACTCCCATGTCATGGCATGCATAGTCATGCAAAACAATTTTCAAGTCGATAATGGTTTATTCAGATTCTCCCCAAGTGTTTCACATCATATTTAATAGTTTTATAATATCCCAAAATTAAAAAAATCAATTATCTACCATTGATAAATGTTGGCCACTAAAAATAATAAAAATAAGCCACTTATCTCTCAACATAGAGTGAGATATATATTTTCAGATTTATATAGAAAAAGACCTTCATCACTACCATAAGTTTTATGGCTACAATATTTTTCACCTAATAATATACGTAATAAAATAAGATACTAATTTATAATTCAAATAACTAATTTAGATATAATAAACTTGTTTATGATATTTAACCGACGAAGAAATCAAATTAGAACAAAAAGTCACAAAAACTTGATTAAGAAATACCATCCCATCAAAAACTCAAACATCTATCAAGTTTCTTGATGATGAAGAACACGAAAAATTCAATAAAAAAACGTAATTCTCATAAATGAAATCGAAAAGAGTATATCTTGATGTGACTATTCAACATTGAAAGTATATGAAAACTAAAATTTGATTAGAATGATTAATATAGATTTACATCATGATACACAAATCCACTTCTCAGACTTCATCATTCTCGTATATCAAACCATAACTCTATGCCATGAACAAACTCATATACAGAATACACAAATTAATGTCCCCATTCTTTAGACACAAATCCAAAACCAAACCAACAATACACATCAATCAGAAAATGAAGAATTGAACTTTGTAGGGTACAGAAACCAAGTTCACATGTCTCTAACTTCGAAGTAGTTCTTGTTCTTGACAACTATGTCATACATGTGCATGGACCTGAACCTGTTGAAATCCCTTGGGAGGGAGATTAGGTGAACAGTGGCACGTTTGTGGAACTGAAGCAAATCAGGGTCATCGTAGTAACGTTCCCACCCCAATGAACTCAGCTTGTGCTCCAACACTGCGTAGGAAGTGATTATTTCATTGCTTGCAGAGTGAACCAACACCTTACGCTCAGAGCTAGGGTTCTCCACTAGTCTAACCACACCTTTGTTGAAAACCCAAACCCCAGACATTCTTCGACGCAAAAAGAACAACTTGAACAAGAACAAACAAAGAGTTTTTTCTCTCTTAGTATTTAGGAGTGTGCAATGCAAGATGAGGATAGGAGTATGAGGTATTGAAATATATATAGTGGTGAAATGAAGTAATGGGTAAGATGAGATTTTGCTTTTTGTTTTTTTTGTTTTTTTTAATATAATATAATGTGAAAATATGCAATAAATATTCCATGGTGGTGATAAGGACACTATATAGAGTATATGAATGTTTGGATGTGAGTACAGCTAAGGTGGGTCCTACATAGCTATAAGCTTTGTAAGCTTGGAAGAAGGAGGTGTTTGGGAGTTCATTTCATCACCCTTGGTCTTAATTGGATTGGGAGAATCTTGATTCCCTTAACCATTTGTTGAGTCCAAAATTTTGTTACCCTACTTAAGAGAATCTTTTTGTTTTATAAGAGAAAATTATTCTAGAAACAATATCACAATTATAATAATATAAGAACTTGGTGTGAGAACAATTTATACAAAGATAGTTTGGAGAACATATTCACATGATATATAGAAAATTAAGCACTTTATTAATTAAATGGGGCAAAAAATAATTTACCATCACTAATTTGTATCATTAAGTGTTGGTGAAGAAAATTTTATGTTGGATAGAATGTGAGAAAATGTCATTTGGAGTTCAATGTGGCTATGGAATAAATTTCTTTATAAGAAAGAAAGGAGGATGCTAGTAGAATCAACATTATGCTCTTTTGAAAAAGTTTTTCTATGGTTTGTGGGGGAGGATATGAAGAACATAGTGGGAGTGGGGACCAAAGATGAAAGAAATTGATGACTATTGATTTTAATCATTAAGTGTGAACAAGCATGTGTGTGGGAGATTTTCCATGCATTTATTTTTGGTGTCCAATTTTTACTTTCTGTAAATTAATATTTTTGTTTGCCTAATTATAATGTTGATTGTTCAATTGTTGTCCTTCAAATCGTGTCATATAGTTCATGGAATAAAGAAATAGATAAAAAGAAAGAAATAAAAATGTGAGGTAAAACAAAGTAAGAAAAAATATTATCAAATTTTTGAAGTGTGGAAGAAAAAATACATAATTTATGGTGCAAGAGGTCAATGGACAATAACAAGGAATAATAATCTTTTTCTACCCATCAAGCCAAATCTTGTGTTGAAATGGTTTTGAAAATGACTATATATGAACAATATCCATTTTCAACTTTCTTTATAGGGAATGGATTAGGAAGTTGTTGGTTTACAACTATTGTAATTCATTTCATGGAAACAATGTATAATATTCTACCACAAGAATAAAAAGATATATAATATATAACAACGAAAATAATTTATAAATTTATTGAAATCATGGCTCTAATTTAACCATGCATTATAGTATGTATAGCATGACAATAAATTATGTGTGGATTATAAATAGTGTATATATTTTTCTATTAATAATTTTTTTTGAAAAAGTATGCATGGACACAAGTTGAGAATGAATAAAGGTGGAGCTAGATTCCAACCAAATCAAAAGTTGAGCCATCAAAGTTGTAAGACTTTAGGACACACATTGTATTGAATTCAACATCTTGGTCGTGACTATGCATCAATGAACCATCTCCTCCTCGTGTCACACGGTCCTATGACTACGATGTTTAAGACCAAATTCTTATTAATTTGTCATATATAGTGACACAAATTTGATGGGGGCTTCGCCTTTAGCCAATTTACCTTAAATTCCCTTGGGCACCAATAGGACCATGTAAGAGTTTTTAGTTTCTAATGTTCTATCAATTAGTTGATAACCCGTAACAATTTTTTATGGAATTTATCTCATATTTTGGTTCTCATATCTATTGTCAGATAAGGTATTTATCATTATGTCAAAAGCTAACTTATAGTCAGGACGTACAAATCTTTCTAACTAAGAATATTGAAGTCTATGTATCACGATTCGATTGTGACTTAGTACACCTAGTCATCGTCATAAGATAATTGATATCACCTATTTGACTGTGACTTGGTCCACCTAACTTAAGTAACAATACAAATGTGCAACATGTAACAATGTAATCCTCTCAATTCTCAATGAGTGCACCTCATAGTCACCAAACAGTGCAACATTTTTATTCATTTGAGACACAACTCCGAGATTTCAAAACCATGTCTTGTTTTATTATTTTGAACAACCTAGCTTGAACATAAATAAAACCAATTGCGGGCAATGATGTAAGGAGTGACGTGGCAACAAAACTTGATAATTTGAAGCAGACCCAAAGTTTTCCCTTTTGAGCTTTCTTGAAAAGCTAGTGTCAACATTTGGCATTATTACTTTTGTGATTTTCCCATATTGATTTTGTACAATAAAGTTATTGGAGAACATATGCTTAGCCTGAAAACAACCTTTGTATACATATATCCCATGTAATGTAACATTGAGAATCACAAAGGGTCGGCTCCACAGCAGATGGAAAACATCCTCCCACAACACATGTTTACAACAAACCCATGTGATTGTCCTGTAGAAAAGCCAAAATCCTACTCCTATATCTAACAAAAACAAGATACTTCCATGTATCGCATCCTTTACATATATCCTTCCATATTAGCCTCTCCTTTTAAAAGAAAGGTTCTACTCTCTAAAAATACTTGCTATTTAGGGTTGTATGTCATATAATAGTTTACGTTTTAGGAATTCAAGAGTAACATTGTTAGGAAATAGACTTTAAGTTTAATTCAATTCCACAAAATCAACTTATAAGTTAGGGTTTGCATCCACTTATATAATATGAAATAGTCTTATTTATAGTTTATGTGAGATCTCTAACACACCATATTTAATGGGTGATTCAATAGTGAGTGACACTATAAATCCAACAAACAACATATTTTGTTAGGATAGACTCTAACTCATAACTTAATACATGTTAAGATTGAATTAGACTTAAGTTCAATGTTTAACAAACATAAAAAAAAATCCAACAACCTTATTGTCCTAAATTTTTGGATTAACAGATATTAAGAACATTATACAAGAACACTTGCTTCCATTTTATATAGCATTGTCTTCCCATCGCAGGAGAAAATGTAAAAGAGTGTTATGGTTAATTTGGTTTGTCTCATCGTGATTCATATGCAGGAAAATCATCAGAAAAAGAGGGTGCGACATAACATAGGAGTGTTTGATCTCATAAAATCTGGACTGTGGCTTTAACTAAAGTTATGGTCTTTCAATCCTCCTTTTTCGTATTAAATAAATGTAGTTCCTGTAGTTTATTATTATTTTTTTACCTCGTACCAGTTTTTATTTTCATATTTAATAGTTGAATTCTTCTTGTCCGAAATATTAGTATTTTACATTTAATTGTCACATTTCAATGTTTTAGTATCGGAGATTATAAAGTATTTGAGTAACCATGTTTGCAGATTTACGTTTGATATACTCAAATTATATTACATAAATTATTGCTGAAAAATTATTCAAGTAAAACAAATGAGAGATGATGCTTAACAAATTCGTTTATCTTTATAACGTTATTCCTAAACTTTGTTATCGCAATTATATGATATATGATAACATATAATCGCTATATTATCTTCAAATATAATTAATTTATACACTCATAATATTGCACGTTGACTGATTAATTAATGTTAACATACATATAATTTAATTTATATGTTAAAAAAATCAATATCTGTTGGTGTATAAAAAAAATTTAATTACAACAAATAACAAAAAATGATAGTTATCATATATCTTAGCAGCAAATAGAATCAAGTTGCATGTCGTGCGAAACCCCACCCTAATTGAACTTATTCTGCATTCTACTAGGACTTATAATAACTCACAAAAATACCTTATTGCTTTTATTATTATTTTTTTAATTATGGGTCAAATATCAGAATTTTTCTAAATGGGGGAGTGAAAGGAAGGGTGGGGAATTTTCCAAAAAAAGAATAAGATTCATTAGGTTGTTAATATATGTTGTTATAATTCATTAGGTTTGAGATTGACTTTGATGAAAATAAAAAAGATGGAATGAGGGGTTCTTTGCATATATTTATTTTGAGAATAAAGTGATAAACATAAGGAACGACAGGATCAATTTTTTCATAAAGGACGGTTGGAAATAGTTCAAGTGTGAGTTAAAAGTTCACATTGAATAAAAAAAATAAAGTTAAACACTATACAAGAATAAATATTCATAACACCATTGTCTTAAAATTTTGGATAGAAGTAGTGTTAAATATCTTATATGTGTAAGACTAATATTTTATATATATAGAACCATAATCTCTCGAATAACCCTATAACCCATATGATAAAAATATATATAAATCCAAGCACATTCTAAGGAAAGATTTTCGTTTCATATTCTTCCATTTGTGCAATAAAGAAACTATCAAATAATTAATATTTAATTTAAAGTTATAAGATTTGTTTGGGGTAAAAGGTGAAATAAAGATGAAAGAAATTGTGTTTTCAACTTTCTCCACTTACACAAAACAAACATAATAACACTAACAATCGATAAACCATAGCTTTAATAATATACTCTGTCTTTTTGAATTGTAGTTCATTGTTTGAGCCATATCGTTTAAAAAACCCAATTTTATGAAGTAGAAAATATATTTCAATTTTAATACATAATTATCTTATCTTATATAACTTTTAAGGAACTTCCAACAATTATACACATGTTTGTATAATCATAATCTTATTATCCGAGCATTCATAAATAAAATAATACATTTCAACATCTCTATTACAATATTCGAATTAAAGAAAATTTTGAAATTAATTCTTCTCACTTGGAGATAGCATGCCTATTAATAAAACATTTTTTATATACTTTAAAAAACTGAATTGTATTTTCAGAAACTTAAAATACTTGTACGTCTCCCTCTAATAAGAAAATTCAAATAAAGAAACAAACGGAAATTAAGTCAATATATAATAAAAAACATAACATTATTTTCCCTAATAAAAAAAATTCTATTATCCATCACCTCCTTATAAAAAAATAATTTCAAACCTCAAAATTATAAAACAAAATTAGAGAGAATGAAACTTGTTAGTGAAAGATAAAGTAAATATTTATAACCTATATAGAAGATTTTGTCCTTTAATTATTTTAAGATTCATGTGTGAATAAAAACTTCACAATTTTTCACTAGCTAATGAAATAAAGCCATTTCGTAAAAATTTATTATACAAAGATGTGACTTTATAGGAAAATCCCAACACATTTATCAACTCAGTAAAATATATAAAAATTGAAACACTCGATATTCAAAGGTGGAAGCAAATAATTAAATGATAAAATTAACAAACTATTGATAATTAAGTAACAAGATAAGCATTCAAGTAAAAAACGATATAATTAATTTTTTAATTGATGAAGAATATAAATTTTTTTATATAATTACTACAGTAATCTAACTTAATAAATTAATCACAATTAAAATTTCTTTATTCCATGCCATGAATGTAGGTGTAAGGTAATTGTGTTAGAATGAATGCTTCTTCTTACAGTGATGGATGAATGACATGACAAACAATAGTTGCTGCAGAATCCTATGAATAAAAAAAGGACCAACCTACCATAAATGCTTACCTTTTTATTTTTTAAATTCTGAGTAAAGAATATATTTAGATCCTGCTACATATTTACTAAAGGGAATTTCAATGATATTAAATAAATATTAAAAATAATTAATAACAAATTGTATTAAAAGACACATGAAAATACGACATCAACATTTTTCTATTAAAAAGGTTATTTTTAATATTCTAAATATTTTTATTGACATTCTTTTTTCATTTATTGTATCTTCACCAAATAAAATATGAGCACTATCTCTTTGCACAAGCTTCTTCGAATCGAATTTTGTCGTACAAAATAAAAAGCTGCTGGTTTTTAAATAGTAATTGTGAAACGTGTAAGATATTAAATATATTGAATTTTTATATGATAATACAACACATATGTTTATAATTACATAAATTATAGACAGATAGATTTTATGAGTTGCATTATAAACTTATAAAAAAATGTTTGAGAAAATATTAGAAGAATAAAATAGGATTAAAGAAAATTAATTTATATTTATACGAGAAAAATCTTGAACCAAAACTATGGATGATTCTCATACACTTGAAAAAAAAAATTAAAGTATAGAAGACATACAAAAGATTCTCCAATGATAAAGTTTAAAATAACCAAACACGTAATGAAGATTCGTTGGTACATATTCAACATTAATTATATATTAATTATATATACTATAGAACATTAAGCATGTATCTGTTGCAGCAAAAATCAAAACTGGACCGTATCCATTTGGGCCATGTTACATATGTTCAAAGAGATTGATATTTAAACCCCTCAAATTGCTATTAAAAGTTCAATTTGTTGCGTAATTCATCTTATATACAAGTTTTCTTAAGCTTTGTTCTTAATAGTAGTAGTAAAATTATCTATAATACAAATTAAATTATTTAATTAAATACAATTAAATTATACATTCCAATAATAAGATAATTAAATATAGTATAAATTACATTATAAATTAGAATTAAATTCATTAAGATATAAGTTGTCTATGCTCACTACTAAAAATTCTCATATTACATGAGAATTTTCTTGCAAATTTGTTAAAGAAAATTTTGAAAAAAAAAACATTTTCTTATTATTTTTTCTAGGAATATTAATTGACAAGTAATTCATTTATAGATAATTATTTTTTACAAAATTTATTACGAAAAGTGTTTTATACAAAATATTTTGTAAAAGAATTCACAGTAATTATTCTGTAATTTTTTTTTCATAACATAAATTATAAGTATTTCTTGAAAAACAAAATTGACAAAAAAATATGAATTTTTTAGGAATGACTTTATAATATAATTAGATATAAAGTAGATATCACTTTACATAACGTTTTTTTAATTTATTTTATATTTTTTTCTAAAAGAAAAGTTCACAGGACTTCTTAATTTTATATTATTTTTAGATAATTATTTTAAGTATATTTATAACACTGTGTAGAAGGAATTTACATTTTTCCATCATATTTTTATTACTCAATTTTATATTTTAATAGAAGGGAATATATTTTTTGTAATTACCTTTATTGTAATTTTTCCTTAAATAATTTTGTTTTTTTAATTCTTTCTAAATATTTTTGGTTGTATATATAATTCCAAATAGAACTTTTTTGAGAATCCGCAAAGATACAACTTTTAAATTTATTATATTTTTTTAATAACTATCAAGCATTTTTTTCTTTTATATTCGTTTTCTCTTAAAACAATTATTATATAACAATACATAATAGGAAATAACACTATAAAGCATATCGAATTAAATGAAATAAAAATGTATATATAAATGCAACAATACGTGATTATATAATAACAGTTAAATATCCTGCATTTCTTTGAATATGAAATTAAAATTTGTCTCCATTTTAAATTTTAATATATTTTTATCTTAAACTTTAAAATTAAATAAATATAATTTTTGTAATTCAAAAATATGAATTTTAAATTATTAAAATATCAATTTAAAATATCATTTAATACATTAAAATTTAATATAATTGAAATTAGAATAGAAAAATTATATCTATTTTTTTAAAATTTGAAGATTAAAATATATTAGATAGAAACAAATTTCAATTTTTTATTAAAATTCAAAGATTAAAATATATTTAACTCTGATAATAATAATAATAATTATTATTAAACAAATTACTCAAATTAATAAGAAAATAACTAATTATATATTGAATAGCAGTTGAGATTATATCTGAAGTACATAATATACACTAAAATTCATATTATTCTCATCTCTTGAAATAAAAACGTTTTATTGGTTATCCTTTTACAAATATACATATAAATTAATATTTTAAATTTGGAATAAGAAAAAGAATGGGTGAGAGTTTGTGCGATTGAAAAGAAAAGAGAATTATTGAATGGAGAATATTTGGTTCCATAAATTATATCTTATGATGAACTTTGAATAAACAAAGATGGATTGAAGCCACGAGGGAGTTTTTAATGCTATTCAGAATAAAGTCCCTAACCTAAAAGAATCACTAATCTCTTCATATTAAAGCTTTTTTCTGAGACTTTTTTTTCTTAAAAATAAAAACAATTTAAATATTAATACCTTTGTTTAAAATAATAAAATACCAAACCAAGGCCAAAACAAGGATTTGATTTCCCAAACAATCCTTATATTATCATAAATTTATCTTAATAAAACTAAGGATTAAATATGTTTTTGTCCCTCAAGTTTCAGCAAAATTTAAAATTAGTCTCTCTTTAAAAATTTTGACCAATTTAGTCATTTATCTTTAGAGATGCGTGAATTTAGTAATTTTGATTAATTTTTTTTATGTTTAGTTGACGTTTCAAACATATTTTATGATAATATTTGAGTTAACATTGAAACTTAAATGTGTCAAATGATGTAAGCAATTAAAATAGTATCATGAAATATAATTGAAATGTCAGATAAACTTAACAAAATTTAGTTAAAAGAATTAAATTCACGTATTTTAAAAATTGAAAGACTAAATTGATACAAAATTATAAGAATAGACTAATTACAAATTTTATTATAACAGAATAAAAATATATTTAATCCTAAATCCTAAAACTAATTTAACGGTTGTTAATTGTTCTTCCACCGCATTCAAGTCTGTTAATTGTTCTTGTATATCCTTAAAAAGATAACATATGATTTGTTTCCGTGTTGTAGAAATTTTTAAAGGTTGGACTTTGCATAAAAATTAAACCCACGACCTTATATGTAAGATGAATAAATCATTTAAGAAAATATATTTTATTATAAAAATTTTAAATAAGATATAAATTTATTTCTTAGTTATTTTATATGGGTGACTTTTACATAGTTCAAGCTATTCAATATAACAAAAGACAAATTTACAGAAGGTATTATAATATTTCTTTTGTTTTTTTTTTACTGACAACTATTCGAAATTATTTTGCTTTTACTTAACTATCATTTACAAATTTCAAAAGATCGTCGATTATTATTATGTTAATTATATCTGTATTATTTTTTTCAAACATTTGATTGATATCTCTCTATACATATTGTAATATAGAAATAAAAAAAGAGATAAAAAATATTAGACGTATTTTGTAAAAGAAAAACAACTTTTTCTAAATTATATTTATCTATAACAATATATAAATGGATTCCCTTTTTTTATCCACATTTCAAAATACCAATTTTATCCTTTAAATATAATAATTTATTAAATTTTTAAAAATTGACAGTTACTTTAACAAGCTTTTTTATAAAATCGGATGTCTTTATTTCTTCTCTTCTTCTTTATTTATCGATGATTATTCTTTTGTCTGTTCTTATATATTTCACTTTATTTTTAATAAATATAATTTTAATTTATATGTTAACTTAATAACATTACAATATTATCATCTATTAATATAATAACACGCATATTTAAAAAATGGATACACACAGACCCGATAGGTATCGCGTATGTGTTTATGCTATATATATTAAAAAAATTAATATATTAATAGAAAATATTGTTTATATTTCCTTAAATTAGTTATCCGTTGGATTTAAAACATTAATTTAATTAACTTAAAAATATAATGTATTTGAAATACTAAATTACATCAAATCATCAAGGTAAACAAAAGCGCATCTGGTGTAGTGGTATCATAGTACCCTCCCACGGTACTGACCGGGGTTCGATTCCCCGGATGCGCAATATATTTTTGATAATTAATATTTGGAAAGTGCTTTTTCCCTAAAAGCACTTTTATTTTACATATTGGTATATGAAGCTTTTCTTCATGTTTTT
>Ga0209389_1004250_pt1 | contig 11850 bp, 5 predicted proteins | sample CowpearedBW_FD_187526 | JGI IMG/M metagenome (GOLD analysis project Ga0209389, IMG submission 187526) | Root nodule microbial communities of legume samples collected from California, USA - Cow pea red BW (SPAdes) (version 2) | ecosystem: Host-associated > Plants > Roots > Nodule | place: USA... | reverse complement strand
TTCATCCCCATCCCCATCCCCATACCCAATTGAAAAAATCGGGGATTCCCCATACCCATACCCATACCCAGTCAATGCGGGGATTCCCCGTCAAAACGAGAACGGGTTCGGGCAATACCCACGGGGACGGGTTTATTTGCCATCTCTATCCATGGATACACACGGTTATCAACGGGTATTTACAAAAAAAATTAAAAATTAAAAATATATTTTAATCGTAAATTCAAATAAAATACAATACATAACATTCATAAATTTTAAACAAAGTTCAAATAACTCATTTAAATAGTGTTGAATGACAGTTTACAAATAAATGAATTTTTTAATACTAATTGATAAAAAAGTAACTCATTCAAAATCAATATATTAATATTTTAATCATGTTTTTTGTTAATTTAAATTAGAGTATATTGGGTACGGGTATCCATGGGTATGAATACTATGATACTCATACTCGTCCCGTGAACAAGTGGATATTAAAAATACACGTACCCGTTATCTGCGAGTATCCATTTAAAATATTCATTTCCTATTCGTTATAAATTTTATCCACAGATACCCGCAGATACATGTTTTTTTGACATCCCTAGTCCTTACATAATTTTCCTCTAATTCTACAATCTCATTATCAAAAACCATGTCACGTGTTTTTGTTCAAAGTTTTCGAATTATAGACTTGGCAAAGAGTATCTGCAAAATACCACAAATCCAAGTTTTAAATTTGAAATATAAAAAAAAAAGGCTTGGTCCCCTAATTTGTTGGTTTGGTTCATTTGGGTCTCCTTATTATTTTTTGATTCAATTTGGTCATCCTCTAATTCTTAAAAAAGGTTCAATTTGGTCCCTGCCGTTAAGTTGACGTTAACACTGTCTCCGTATATTCCACGTGTCATTGTGTGGAATTTTGTAATTTTTAAAATTTCTTTAAATTTTTTTTTAAAAAAAATAAATTGCCACGTGTCACTTTATGGTTATGACACGTATCAATTTGAGATTGTTTTATTTAAAAAAAAAAATTATTGCCACGTGACAAGTCATGATTTACCACGTGTCAAGCTAACATTAGTTGTTTTCAATTTAGTCCTCAATTAAGCCTAAAAAAATTATCCAAAATGTAAAATATTGTAATAAATTTTAAATCCTTCCCTTATCCGATAAGACAAAACCTACTATCTTAGTGATGCAAGAAGATTAAGGTAACAAAAAAATGTTGGAACTTATTAAAAGTTGGCTTAAAGCTTAAGGCTTATAAGGAAAGTTTCATCCCACTTATATATTATATGTTAGAAGTGAACTTAAAATCTAACTCAATCTCACAACAATTAATTTGTAAGGTGAAATTTGCACTCACTTATATATTATGAAATTGTCACTTATATATTATGAAATTGTCTTATCTTTTGTCGATATGGAACTTTCAACTGAGATTTAAAAAATAATTTAATAATTTGTATTTTTAGCTAAAACTCAAGAAGAATCTATAAAGTTGAGTTTCATGCAAAAGTAATTGAAGATTACCAACCAATGTTCGAATGGGTTTTTTTTTTTTTTTTTGATGAAAATTTACTCTTTACACGAGATTTGATGTATTTAAAAAAAAATTCAAGTTGTACTAGTCTTCTAATCTTTTTTTCTAGTAGGAATATAAATTCAAGGTTCGTTTTCATATTTTATGAACCAAGGAAAAATTAATCAATAAAAATATTTTTTGCATGCACATATAAAAGCTGACTTATATTTTATTTTATCTTTTGTGTGGGATACCCTAATATTATCAATAAAGATGACAAAATGAGTTTAACTCATGAACCAACTCAACATGGTTAGCGTTATAACGGATTGAAAAAAAATCAAAAAAATCAATTATTTTTAATGTGAGTTGGTTTGAGTTTGACTCACTTACCGTTAAAGAAGTTCTAGTTGGGTTGAAGGTGAATTAACCCATAACCCACCAACAACACCGTTTATAAATATTTTTACCATTTTATATTAATTATTTTTTCTACTTTTAATTATATAGGTTTACAATTTGATCTTTTTAAGTACTAGAATATTGTTTAGAAATATTTAAATAATTTAGATATTTGATTTATTAGTTTGACAAGTTATATATGTTCATAGTTTAATTTTTAACTATTATCTTTATAATAACTAGTGTAACACATGCTTTCTTGCACACATTTTTAAAATATATCAATTAAATTTTAAAAGTAGTAATTAAAAGAGTATATTGAAAAAACAAAAGATGTTTATAGTTATAGATAAAATTAATTTTAATTTTTAAAATAAAATGTATTATAATTAATATTGTGTAAATAATATTATGAGTGATTATTTAAATTTGAAAAAGTAATTAGTAAAATGATAAAATAGTAAATAATTATTTTATAATGAGTAATTATTTGAATTAAAAAAAAATAGTTACTAAAATGATAATACTCAAAAATAATTTTTTTATTACAAATAATTATTTAAATTTAAAAAGTAGTAATTTAAGATGGTAAAATTGGAAAAACAAAAATAGGAAACCAAAAAGATATATATAAATATTTGGAGAACAAGGTAAAATCTTTGATTTCACTACTATAAAAACTACGAATAGAGTCAATTGAATATAGTCAATCAACTTTTATTGTACTACAATCAAGATATAAAATAAATTGAAAAAATAAAACATTAGTAAGTGAGTCAACCCACTAACCCGTGATGGGTCAAATCTCGTTACAAAATTTCAGGTTCACTAAAAAGCAAGTTGAGATTGTACTGACCCCTTTTAATTCAATCAGTGTGAGTTGGATTGACTCAAATTGACACCTATAGGAGTTGCTTAGAGTGAAATTTGGTGAATACAAAGCGTGGTTGATTAGATGACAACAAAGGTGATGTTAATTTAAATGTAATGGTTATTTTTCGAATTGTGGTGGTTAAATTGATGAAGCTTATGGATATATTCAATGTATTTTTTACATATTAAAATTAAGGCTTAAATGGTACTTTGGTTACTATTTTCGTCAAATTTGTTTAATGTGGTTCTCTTTTTCCTTTGTGTGTTCAATAATGTCTAAATTTTCGTCAATTTTATTAAATTTAGTCCTATTTGGTAACACTATTTAAATCGTTGATGGGATGTGAATATTGTATGCCACGTTTCCGCTCATGGTTTTTTATACTTTATTTTTTCTTAATTTAAACAAAAAATTGTACACATGTCAAGTAGTATCGTATCACATGTGAAGTCAGTATCATTGCCACATGTAAAATAAGTGTCACAGCCACATGTCAAGTCAATATTAATGTCATATGTTAGTGTCAGTGTCACGTGTCAATGCCTTATATTCGATTCAGTCCCAATTTTCGTTAATTATTTTTAATTCAATTCAAATTTTTTTTCAAAATGGAGCAATTTTGGCCTTTTCCGAATTGAGACCAAATTTAATTTTTATATAAATGTTATACAGAGTTTTTATTAAAATACACATTTTTATTAAATATTTCTTTCATTGTTTTTAAACAAACTCTAATTATATTATTAAAGTATAATTATTAAATTTATGTTTGATTTTTGTTACATGTAAAAAATAGGGTTACAGTTGGTTTAAAAATAATAAAGAATTTTCATTCTAATTTTAAACTAACTCTAATCCTAATTTTTTTAACCAAGTCTAACCCTAATTTTAAACTAACTCTACCCATACTTTTCGCATGTAGAAAATTCAAACATAAATCTAATAGTTATATTATAATAATATAGTTAGAGTTTGTTAAAGATAATGAAATAAATACTTAATAAAAAAGTGAATTTTAACAAAAATTTAGTATAACATTTACATAAAAATTAAATTTGGTCCCAATTTGAAAAAGATGACAAAATTGCTCCATTTTGAAAAAAATTTGGAAGTGAGTTGAACAAAATTAACAAAATTAGAATGAAATTGAATATAAGATACTAACACGTGACACTAAAATTGATAAGTGACACTGACACTAACATGTGACACTGGCATTGACATTGATAATGTCACGTGACAGTGACACTTTCATTATCATGGTCACGGTCTCGCAACACGATACTTTTATATGTAGACATTTTCTAAATTAACAAAAAAAACTCACACATAACTTACATTGTTCAAATCCTTTAATAATTTAAACACCGTTATAAAAAAATAATCAAATTGAATAGAATTAACAAAATTGGGGACTTGGTTAAACACATAAAAAAAATTACATTAAAAACAAATTTGACGAAAATAAAAACTAAAGTAATATTTAAGCCTAAAATTTAGGTTTTGTTCTTTTGAGATGAATGATTAGAGGGAAAGGGAGAAGAAGAGATGGTAAGGATTAGAGGGTGAAGTTGGTGTTATTTCTTTTAAGTGATTTTAGAGTGGATTAGAGAGTGAAGTGTGTGAAAGTTTGTAACTGAATTGACTAATGTGATATATTAAAAAAAAATTAATAGAAAAAAAGTTAGATTATCAAAATGTCCCTATTGTTATATGTAATATAAAATTATATATAAATAATTTTAAATTATTTTATAAATTTTATTGAATGATTGAAAATAGAAAACAAATATTTATAAAAAATGAATAATACAATATATTTTGTATAAAAAAAAATTAATATATAAGGTGAAAAATAATTAATTTACATGAAAACTTTTTTTCTTTTTAATAGTAATTTTAGAAGTAATAATTTTTTATTATAACCATAATCAATTATTATTACCGTTAACATATAATTAAGAAAGTGAACTAAAATCACCACGTGTATTGATTTTAACTGCTAAATCACATATAACAAAAATTAAATAATGAAGGGTAATTTTGTAAATCCAGTTGTGTCATCCTCTAATCTCACTCTAGATGGTGAGATTTAATTTTTAGTCCATCCTTCTAATCATCTCCTCACATCACCTTATATCACCTTCAAAAACATACACTACTCACCTCCTAATAATTTCTTTCCATTCCTTGTGAATAGTAGATTCACTCAAAAGAACATAGCCTTAAAGATAATGATATTTTGATCAATTTTTTTGATGCACTTTTAACATGTCATTCCAATCATTCTTCATTTTTCACATCACACCACTCAATAAAATCAATCAAAATAAATAATTGAATGATGATTGAAGTAATGGATTATTAGGTCAAAAAATGATCAAAATATCATTATTCAAAATTTAATATAGAAATAAATGTTCAAAATATATTTTTTTGTCGAAGAAAATTTTATAAAATCAATTAATTGATGGGTATTAAACGAGTGTTTATTGAATACACTATTCAAATCTATATAAATAAATTTACACGGACTAATCTTATAGGGTCACATTACAAAGTTGTTTTCCTTAAAAATAAAATAAAATCTAAAGTCAAACGTGAAGACAAGAATTAGGTTTGTGATTACAATGAGCCCTGTATTTTGCTGGTGAAATTGAAGAATCAAACGGAAAAAGAAATCAAAAACAGTTCATTGAACCTGTTTGTTTATCATCACTGAGGATATCATTACATTACGCCTGTATTTTTATCATCAAGATTCTCACGAGCTGATTCACCAAGGACCCCTCCGAATTTCAGGTACCTTATTTGAAATTAATTCAATTCACCCTTTTTGTTTTCAATCTTTTTCCGCACCGTCAATAGCTGAATGTTGTGATCCCCGTGATAGGTTCGGCGATATCGTGTTGCGCTAGGGTTTTCAATCCTCAAAACTTGCTTGATTGAATAGTAACCATCAATGAAGGGGGAAGTACAGCTTCAGCCTCCACCGGTCATGCAAAACCCTAGTGATTCGGACCCTTTGCTCCCTAATCAGGAGGAGGAGGAGTCACCGGGAAGCTCCGGTGAGATCAAGGATGACGAAGAAGACGTTGAGGCAGGATTACTCCCCTGTTGTCGAATTTGCCTCGAAAGCGATTCTGACCCAGGTGAAAATTCCTCCAAAAGCTTTCAAATTTATGCCGAATTTTGTCATTTTCGGTTGGAATTGTTAAATTGTGAAATATGAGCATTTGGGCATTTCCCTGTAAATAAAATAGAGTCTTCACAAGTAAGTGGCTTAGGAGAGTGCAGTTAGAGTCCTCAGAATATGAACCAGTGTATCGTCGTCATTATCAAAATTTGTGACATTGTGATCAAATACGATATTTGTGGTTTTCAGTTTTTTCCTTTCCACTGTGAATTGTATTTGTAGAATTGTAGTGTCTGAAATTGTTCCTTGTTGTAACTTTTGTTCTTTCTGAACAAGCTATGATTTTGTTTTTACTGTACAATCGAAAACTAATGTCATGTAATTTCACCTTCCATTTAATTTTGCTTACTGTCAAACTAGAAGTTTGTGTTTTGACATTTCTTGTTCTACACGCCTTGACAGTGGAGGCTGAAATTAGAAAATTTAGCTGTTCGAGTTCTGTATGATGATACTTGGAATTATTTTCACTTTAATGCTTGAAATCATTTTCTTTTTAATTTATTTTGGTTAATGAAAGGGGATTCGATAAAATAAACTTGGCTAAGGAATTCTGAAATATATTGACATTTTATTTAAAATGTTTGCTGTTGAATTCATGCACGAACTTGTGTCCCATTCCCAAATGCTTTATGCAGTGCTTAAATTTAATAAACAACAGCAAAAAGAACTTTCTGTGCTGCACTTTCTCATTTTCTGTCAATGTTGTTAAATGGCTGTGCCATTGCCACCTTGACAGAATGATGTGGTGATTGTTTGCCATCTGCCATTGATAATAATTTCAGCACTGAATAATGTGATTAGAATTTAGAAGAAGACCAATGATCTTATTTGTCAAGCAAAAATTTGGAAGATAAAATGATGATAGGGCTATCTATTATTGAGACGTGGGCATTTCCTGTACCTTGACTCCAAACCTGGGCAACTCATCAGATTAGTGCTACATGATGTTAGCAAACAACAATATGGATGTTATTGTTTGGGTGGTGGTATTCTTCGCAAAGCTAATTGTGGGTTTGATTTTGTAGAGGATGAATTGATATCTCCATGCATGTGCAAAGGTACTCAACAGTTTGTTCACCGCTCGTGTCTTGATCATTGGCGCTCTGTAAAGGTGTATAATTTGATGCTTGTCTTCATGTATTTTTAACTGCTAGTATTAACTTGTTGAGAGATCATATAATAATCTGGTGAACTTTTATTTTTGTTGCCTTTTAGGAAGGATTTGCCTTCTCTCACTGCACCACTTGCAAAGCCCAATTTCATCTTAGAGTTGAATTGTTTGAGGACAACTCTTGGCGAAAAATAAAGTTCAGACTTTTTGTGGCAAGGGATGTTTTCCTTGTTTTTCTGGCTGTACAGACTGTGAGCATTCTTAGCTCTTCCTTATCCTTCATATTCATGATTATGTTTTCCTTGTTTTTATTAAGCTATCTCAAGTCAGATGTTCTTTGTTTAGAATATCTCATTTTCAAGTCACTCCTACATATGTTGCCATGATGAAATTTTGTTAGTTATATCTTGTAAACACTCGTTTTTTTTAGAAAGAAGATTGTGCCTACACCGTAGGATCGTTAAACTGGACTTTCGTAAATGTTTATTTGCATTGGCGTAGCAACAATAGATATGTAACGGATACTAGTGGAAAGACAGGCTTTTGGTCTACATTTTTTAATTTTTGAATTGGTATAGTTTATGGAGAGAAAAGTAACTGAAGTGGGAGGTTGGAATATAACAGTGAGGTGGTTTCTCTGGTATCAATTGAAAGTGCAAAGAAGTCAAAAAAATGTGGAATCCAAAATAGGATATCACATATTATTATTGTTTTGTATAATTATGGTAATGAGCAAGGTGACATACTCGAGAGTGTACTTAACCTTGTGAAACTTTCATATACTTGACTTGTAGATTTAACTCATAAATTCGTAAGATTTTACCTAATATAAAAAAATATTGATGATGTATAAGATAATACTCATAATACAACAATAGTTCAATATTTCCACTTCATAAGAAAGAAAAGTAGCAAATCCCAACAATAAAGTATGATAGTACAATAGTGCTAAATACGATTAAACTACATAGATGATTATATCGTATATAAATTCATGAAAGCATAAGTTCTTAATGTGAAAATAATTCAAACAAGGAGTTATTTTCTTCAAAAATTGAGTTTTAATGAAACATTGTCATTATGGCTTAAAAGCCAAGCAAAAAACATTTGATTTTAAACTCTTTGTCTCACTTCTTGACTTGAGAGTTTAGTTAAAAAAGGGTTTGATAATGGATTAGTTAATTTTCTCTATCTCAGATCTTAATCTCCTAAAAGTTGAAATGTTAATTTGAGATTTTGACAACCTTGGATGACACCAATTTATATGAGATGACGGTATTTTAGTTTCAAGAGTCTTTTAATTGCTAGGATTTTTTTTTGTAGAGATGAATTTTTGTAGTTCGTATCTATTGTAGTCAAATGCTCAAGCTAACTTGTATACTGTAACGAGTTAAAAAAAACATGTTAATTCACTATCAAACTTTTTTTGAGTAAAATCTTGTAAATCCGCATACACTCCCAAGTTAAGAACAGTGTTGTCATATGGTGGTTCCTGTGGTGCCGTCAAGGAATGGAATGGCGGTTTTGCTAGTCTCTGCCATTTGCTATTCTGAAGGATATGACATCTTTGCCATTTCCATTGTGGTACCAGCTACAGGCATGGCAACTATGGCACATTATCTGCATTTTCGTTTTATTTTTGTTTATTAAAGACATGATTTTGGGCTTGGTCCATTCTAAAATAACCCCAAGCTTTGACATGGGTGAGAACGAGCCCTCTTTTAAAATAGCCTTCTCCGTCGTTGAGTCTCCTTTGAGTTGTCTATGACAATAACTTACTTTGGTGACTTGAACTGCAGCGGACCCTAAGCTCTGATGACCTAAACCTTGAAACTAAGTATTTTTTTTTTCTATTTTTTTCATGTTTCCTCGATTTGTTTTATTTTCTTTTCCTTCTCATTTATTCCTCTCTTCTTTGCTCATCTTCTCGTCTTTTCACATGTTTGTCTTCATCTAGATGTCTGTTTTATAGTTTTCTTTTCTTTTTTCAAAATTTCAGAACCAGTTATTTGCTTGTTGCTCTTATGCTTGCTTGTAAAACATTGTTCCCAATTATTCTCCATTTATAGGATAATGTCAAGTACCAGAAACCCAAGCAATGCATCCTAAAGTTACTAAATGAAATCTCAAGTGTTTTTATGAGTTATGTTTAGAACTTTATGTGATGACAATCATGAGAATTTTGTAAATGTTATAAAATTAGTTTGTCATTATGATTTTCTTAACATATTCGTCATTTATATTTAGTGTGTGTGTGTACATTTTTCTGCCATGACTTTCTTTCTGCCACAGCCCCCGTGCATTCATGATATTTATATGCTGGATATTTGGCTCACCACCATAAAATACATTGACCCAACAATGACAGTGTTTTATGCTTGTGATGCATTGTTCTTGAAGACAATGTAAATGTAGCATTGTTACTATGGGGCCATGTCATTCCAAGAAGTTAACTTTTTCTAAATCTTTTCACTTAAGGAACTTGTGTTTTTATGAATTTGTGTATGATTTGGTCAATATTTAGTTTGATCTTGTTTAGTACTAATGTACTATCTTACTTTATTATTGTGGTTACTACTTTCCCATATAATGGGGTTGAAATGTTGAGTTATTGCTGTGTTAAAGTATCATGTTATAATATGCATACGTGTCATTACTAGATTTGTCGATATTATCTTTTTATATAGGTAAACTCTTTTCAAGTTTGGAAGTCAAGTCTACGGAAGCTTAACGAGTTTATTATGTAAACTCTCTAGTTTAACAATCTTGTCATAGCTGATAAACGAACTAGCTGTCACGGTCAATGTCCATATTTTTACATTTTTTTCCCAATCTTGTGTCAATATTGATAATTAAGGTCTTGTAAATTAACGTTTTTTATACTTTTAGTTTTTGTTTTGAAAATTGGTTGATGTACCTTTATTTGTATGGAACATATTGTCATATAATGCTTACTTGCAAGTTTTGTCTTAAGCTGTGTTCTATTTATTTGATAGGTGATTGCAGCTATTGGTGGCTTTGCGTACATCATGGACAAAGATGGTTCGTTCAGGAACTCATTTGATGATGGCTGGGATAGGATACTGTCAAAGCATCCAATTCCATTTTATTATTGTATTGGTAAGCTTTTTTGGTCATCCAAGTTATTTGTTGTTAACCAATGGCCAAAATTCCTCTGTCTGTCTTATTTATGCTGTCAGCTTTTGTGAAATTAAGTAATCATATTTCTCCATATCGTCATGTAATCCGCTTTGATATTTGCCTCATCCTTAATGTTTAATGTTAATCTCAAAAGAGTTGCTAAGAGATTATTGTTCATACTGTATTTGAGTGGAATTTGGATCCATTCATTCATGTTACACTGTAGTCATGTCGGAGAGACAAAGACACATAACCAGACTAGTTAAGTTTGATTCGAATTAAACTACATATCAAATAACACGGGAGGATCCAAGCCTATTAAAGTCATTAATAGAAATAGTATACTCCATCCCTGTTTAATGGCTTTATGGAGGGGAAAAAGAGGAACACCATGATAGAAAGTTAGTTTTAACGTGTATAACATTGTATCTGGGCTATTTTGTTTGCATGTTCCTTAAAGGGTTCAAATTGTAATATCTATACAAATTTCATTAATGGACCTATTTTCACATTTAGTTAATTAATCCGTCGGTAGTAATAATTGTTTGGAAGCTCTAGCTTTTGCTTCCTGTTTCTCTCTCTCTGATGGTTTATATTTGTATGTCAGGTGTGCTGGCCTTTTTTGTACTGATTGGGTTTTTTGGTCTCATACTGCATTGCTCCTCCCTCAACACCAATGACCCCAGAATGGCTGGTTGTCAGAACTGTTGTTATGGATGGGGAATCCTGGATTGCTTTCCCGCTTCAATGGAGGCATGCTTTGCTCTTGTGGTTGTTTTCGTTGTCATCTTTGCAATTCTTGGTATAGCGTATGGTTTTCTTGCTGCCACCATGGCCATTCAAAGAATTTGGCAGAGGCACTACCATATCCTCACCAAGAGGGAACTTACAAAGGTAGTATACTGATATATTGAATGTCCATGAATCAGCTGCCGGAAATGATTTTTCATATTTACTACATTTGGTACTTTCTGTCTTACATTTATTGTTGTAAATATTTACAGGAATACATAGTAGAGGATCTTCGTGGCTGTTATTTCCCACCAAAGTTGGACCCAGAACATGAAGGCCGCTTGAAAATGCTCAAGCTTTTGTGATTACAAAGCACTTATCTGTAAAAATGCTTTTGAATGATTACGGTATCAAGTTGTTGCTTTATTTGACTTTTACAGTCATCGCTCTCTTCTCTTTTAAGCAAAGAATCTGGATCTTGCCAGATTCTGTATACTTCAAATCTGACTGAAAAATGATAAAAATGATTAGTGGACCTCTCCAAATACCTTATTAGTTTATATCGCTGTCTATATTTCTTTGTATCACATCACATATGCCCTCCTTTTCAATAAAAAAAGCTTCTTGGTATCCACAGATAATTTTTGTTGTTATATAAGGTTTGGAGGGCCACGGCAATTTTACATGCTTACCCAGAATAAGTCTAGTGTGTTGTTGTGATGAATCACTTTATCCGTTTTTATGTTGAGGTGGGGGAGAATGATGGCTAGTGGCTGCAAGAGTGCTCTGATAAGTGATGTACATCTCTAACCAATTCATAACAGTGCACTGGATATAGCTCATGTACAAGAGTGCACTCAGTTTTTAATCCAATTGATGACAGT
>Ga0209389_1004247_pt1 | contig 11854 bp, 8 predicted proteins | sample CowpearedBW_FD_187526 | JGI IMG/M metagenome (GOLD analysis project Ga0209389, IMG submission 187526) | Root nodule microbial communities of legume samples collected from California, USA - Cow pea red BW (SPAdes) (version 2) | ecosystem: Host-associated > Plants > Roots > Nodule | place: USA... | reverse complement strand
ATTCGACGGAATCCTGAAAATGAAATTGCAAGGTTCCGATGCCCGAAGCATCAAAACCCTGCAATCCTAAAACACCCCGCAACCACAAATGCGATTCCAGCTCAATCGCTTAGCCGCTCTTCACGGATGACATTTTATCTGCTGTAGTTTTGCCGCTTGCCAAGCCTTGGTTGGCGAGATGAATCGAGACAAACCCGGCGATTCAGATAGCCAGCACTGTCTCAACCAAATTCACCCAATAGCCGATGCCATAAGGTAGCGCTTCATCGTTGAAATCATAAGCCGGATTGTGCACACCTGCGGTCGGCCCGTTGCCAATGAAAATCATAGCGCCCGGCCGCGCCTCGAGCATATAGGCAAAGTCCTCGGCGCCCATACGCGGTTTGATGTTCTCGTCCACAGACGCGGCCCCGACCAGACTGCGTGCCGCCCTGGTCGCCAGATTGGTCTCCTCAGTGTGGTTGAAGGTCACCGGGACCGATCGACGGTATTTGAACTCGATATCCGCGCCAAATCCGCGCGCGATGCCCTGGGCTGCCGCCATGATCTGGCGTTCGGCAAAGTCTCGCAGCTCCGGAACATGAGTTCTGACAGTGCCTGCCATTTCGACTTGGTCGGCAATGACGTTGTAGGCGTTGGCGGCATTCAACTTGGTCACTGAGATGACGAGCGAGTTGATCGGATTCGTGTTGCGCGAGACCAGAGTTTGCAGGCCGACGATGATCTGCGCCGCAATCACAACTGGATCGATGGTCTCATGCGGCTTGGCCGCATGGCCGCCCCGACCCTTCACGACAATGTCAAAATCGTCTTGCGAGGCCATGATCGGCCCATCGCAGATGCTGAACTTGCCGATCTCTGTGCCCGGCGCGTTGTGCATCCCAAAGACTTTGGAGATGCTGAAACGGTCCATGATTCTTTCCTGGACCATTTTCAGGCCGCCGGAGGGAAGTTCCACTTCTTCCGCCGGCTGAAAAATCAAGGCGACACAGCCTTTGAAATTGCGTGTCTTGGCAAGATATTTCGCAGCGCCCAACAACATGGCCGTATGACCGTCGTGCCCGCATGCGTGCATTTTGCCCGGCACTTTCGAGGACCACGGCTTGTTTGAGGCCTCAAGGATCGGCAGCGCATCCATGTCGGCCCTCAATCCAATGGTGGCACCGTCTCCACCCTTCCCTTGAATCAATGCAACGATGCCGGTTTCAGCTATCCCCGTTTCGATGTGATTGATACCGAACGAGGCGAGCTTCTCGGCGACGAACCTCGCGGTATTGCGTACCTGAAAGTCGAGCTCGGGATTTTCGTGAAGATAGCGGCGCCACGCGGTTACCTCTCCCTGCAAATCACGAAACTGATCAACACTATGCATGTCAGACCTTAAAATCCAAATCCATTTTCGACACAGCACCGCCCGAGCGTGCCGCGGGCTCTCAGTGCGCACGCGTGAAGCGGCCCCGCACAATTTTTGGTCCAGTCACTCGCATTCTGACTTTTTTCAATGAAGTACGCCGTAAGTAGAATGTAGAGAATGTCATGGCAGGACGTCGCATCTATTTGGCGCAGACCGTGTCGGCTTCTGCACTCTGCTCGAAAACTCCAACTTGCTATAGCCTCTTAGGCCGGCTTGCTATCCCACACTCTCGTGCGGCCATTGGGACACAGGCCTAAAACGCCAATGAGACGTCATGGCCGCTTCAGGCTTACGGCGAGAGCTCGGCATGCCTTCCTTTCTGCTACGTTCCGTCTTCTTATTTGTTATATGGCCACCACTGGCATTTTTCGCGGAGCACGAGAAGTGAGCAATTGCGAGCCAGTTTCGGTCACGACAACCACCTCTTCATGCAGCATCAGCTTCGGTGATCCGTCGAAATAGGAGGGATATGAGGTGCTCGGTTCAATATTAATGATCATGCCTGGCTTTAGTATCGTCCTATCGTCCGGTTGGACCGACGGTAACTCCGGCATCCATAAGCCCATGGAGTGTCCCATTCGGCCGATGTTGGTGGCTTTACCGCGATTGTTTGAGCCATTTAGTACGGCTGACATTGCGCTCCAGACATCACAGATCGGAATGCCAGGTTTAGCGGCGGCAATTCCCGCTTCGGTGGCATCCCAAACGACCTGATAGGCATCCTGGGTATGCGGATCAGGCGCACCGAAAGCAAAGTGCCGATCGAAATCGCTCCAATAAAAGTCGAACAGACAGCCGGCATCAATAAACAGCACGTCTCCATCCGACAGAAATTTGTCGGTCGGAACACCGTAAGGACGCGTATATCCCCCGCGGCCAGAAACACCCACTATCTTGCTTGTCTTCTCGACACCGCGACTGAAACATTCGAATTCGAACTGGCGACAGGCCTCGCGTTCCGTCATACCCAGACGCAGTTTTGATGCCAAATTTTCGAATGCTTCCGAAACAAGCCTGCATACAGTTCGAATTCTGTCAATCTCTAGCGGAGACTTGACCATTCGCAGCGGCGTGAAAATCGGATCCGATGCGTCGACGAACGTTCGAGGCTTGATCGCGTCGGCTACACGCAAGAAATCTCCCGTGGGGAAACCAAGCCTACTCTCCGCGCCAAGCTCTACGCCGATCCTAGCGTGCTCCGGCAGTAATTCACACACCGCTCGTGCAAGGGCGGACACACCCTCATCTTTCGGATTTGGGCTAGGCCAGCTCCGGCAATTTTTTACCCAGATCGTTTCTTTATAAAACTGGTCGATTCCCGCTGGGACGACGGCAACGGGGTCAGCTGACGAAAGAATGAGAAGAAATCGTGGCCGGGTCGTCTGGTACGGGGTCGTGCTAGGCTCACCAATGAAATATCTCAGATTGTGTTCGGACGTCGCCAGAAGCGCGTCAATGGCATGCTCTTTCATCAAACGCCGCGCTCGCTCGACCCGGCCCTCGTATTCGATCCGGGGAAACGGATCATACTGAATGGTCCTAATCGAACTCATCCCCATACCGTTCATCGCTCTTCTCCAAAAAATACACGTCAATCGCACGACCGGCAGTTTAGATACTGGTCCGACCGCAGAGGCCGCCTTCGGCGCTCATTCGACCATATCCTTCGAAAGAGTCGCGCGCAGTTTTTTATGCGAAAGCATGGGAACACCGAGCTCCTCTGCGAGCAGGCGAGCAACTCCCTTGAAAGGCGCTTTTAGCTTGTCGTGGTACACGATGCTTTGGATTCCGCCTACAATCGAATGCACGCAAGCTCTCAGGTCGACCAAACGGCTTTCCTGGTCATAGCCATCCGACACGAGCCAATGGTTTGGTAGGACGTGACTTGCCGCGATCGGGGGTCGATCGCGCCACTGCAATACCGCGCTTGTGAAGCTCGGCTCGAAGTGGACGCCTCCGATGCAGAGCACGGAGTGTACCGGCTCCTCAATATGATCGAAAATTCGCAGTAGCGATCGCGCCAGCACTCGAGCCGCAACAGGATTTGCCCAATCTTCGGGCGAGCTCCCGATCTCGACATCGACAGCCGACGGTCGCAGGTCAGCGAGACGGGTACCAGCATAACCAGCCTTGACGCCCGACCAATGAGTCGCTTCCAGGTAAGTGCGAAAGGAGTCAAGACCGGAAGCCACCCGCTCGGCTTCGATGGCCAGAAGAAGTCCCCGCGTAATCCGGGGGTCGACTGCGCTGAAGGTCCCGGTGGCCAGATCGCCGGTCGTTTGAACCGAGAAGATTGCGTTTGGCGCATTGGCGCCCTCGTGCCAATTCACGATGCCAACAACGTTGGCATCACCGAAGCGATCATTCAAGATTGGCGCGTAGCGCGAATAGTCATTACTTACGACCTCGTTCGTGGCCACGATCGAAATTCTGGCGTCATGCAAGCCAGTGACTTCGAGGACGCAGTGCCCATCGACTTCGACGCTCGTTGGGACGAGAGCGCATTCGGCCTTGAGAGCATCGAGAACGTGGCCCGCGACCGGGTCCTTTTCTCGATCGACGCAGAAGACAAAGACGGCATGTCTCATCGAGGTCCTCCGCCGGGTTCAAAGCAGATCGAGAGCGCAGGACGCCTATCTTCAACTTGGCACCGTCCTCTTATCGAGGTTCTAGGAAAACACCCTGCTCTTCGTCCGGAACTCCGAGCTTGCAAGGCGAGAGTGTGCTCGCGGGAGGCGATTAACTGAAGCCCGAATAGCGCCACGACGGCGCGACTCGCAAACTGAATCCTGTTGTCGGCTGGCACGTTTGGCGGAGCAGCGATTGGAAATCGCGCGAATTGAAAATCGCGGCAGCGGATCGCCGGACCAGCAGCGAACTTAACCTGCCTGCGCGGCGAACGAGAGCGCATCCTGCCGCCATAACCCAGAGACGTCGACGCAAGTGATGTGAAGAGCCCCTCATCGAGCAGAGCGACCGCCTCAGGCGTGCAGGCCTCCATTTTGGCTCGACTTTGAAAGAGATGCATGAAAGGGACAGCTTTGTAAGGTCCAACACCACCGCATATTTATTAGAGCGTCGCCACGCAAACATTGTGCGTTCTTTTGCGGATCCCGCAGTATTTCTGCGCTTGCCGCCGATAGCGCGCTGAAAACCAACGGCGAAACCACTGGGAGATCCAGCGAATGCAATCATCAAAAAGCAAGATCAGCATAGTACGGGGCAACAGACCACCTGCTGATCTTGGTAGGGAGCTGGGGCAAACACCGAGTTGTTGGAGCTAGGGCAAAAATCAGTTGTCGCTCACGCCGCCAATTTTGGGGGCGGACGATTCATCACGGCTTGACAGGTAGTGAGTACGTCTGAGAGTGTTATCGTGTCTGATGATGGTGTGCGGGAGAGCGCGATAAGCCTGCAAAGGCGTATCACCGCCGACGGAGCAACTCCCCAAGGAAACTCTCAGGCCCAGGACCGCACACCGAGGACGATCTGGAGAGAGGTGCTGGTCAGCACCCACCGAAGGGGACCGTGATCCACGAGGATTGCGGACAAAGCTCTCAGGTGCAGGGACAGATTTGGGGACGGAGATATGGCGAGGCCATTCACCGTTCGTTGAATCCTGTCCTGGAGCACACGATGAGCACAATCGTCATTATTGGATCCGGTATCACCGGAGTTACAACTGCCTATGCCCTGGCCCGCCGCGGCTATTCGGTTACGGTCTTTGATCGCCAGCGCTATCCGGCGATGGACACTTCGTTTGCGAACGGCGGCCAATTATCGGCAAGCAATGCCGAGGTCTGGAACAGCATCACAACGATCGTAAAAGGCTTGAGATGGATGCTCCGCAAAGACGCACCATTGTTGCTGAACCCAAGCCCCAGTTTTCACAAATATACTTGGCTGGCCGAGTTCGTAGGCCAGATTCGAAACTACCGCCACAACACGATCGAAACGACGAAGCTGGCGATAGCTGCTCGCAAGCATCTTTTTGAGCTAGCCGATCGGGAGAGCATCGATTTCGACTTGGAGCGGCGAGGAATTTTGCACGTCTACTCGAGCAAGCCCGACTTCGACGCGGCCTCTCGCGTGAATGAGTTGCTGCTCAAGGGCGGATTGGATCGCCGTCCCGTGACGCCCTCTGAAATGCTTACAATAGAGCCAGCTCTGCGTAATCAGTACTATGGTGGCTTCTTTACCCCGTCTGACTCAACCGGCGACATCCACAAGTTCACGCGCGGCCTCGCTGCGGCTTGCGAGCGCGGGGGCGTACGCTTCGTCTTCGATGCAGAGATCTGCGGCATGCGGTCCGACCGAGACCGCGTGGTCGTACACTGGAAACGAGGTTCGCTGAAGGAAGAACTCAAGGCCGAACGCGCAGTGGTTTGCGCCGGGGTTGGCAGCCGCCGCATTGCTTCAATGCTGGGGGACGACATAAACATTTATCCCGTCAAGGGCTACTCCATCACGGTGGAGCTGAGAGACGACACGAGCCAAAAGGCTGCGCCCCGTGTCAGCCTGCTTGATGAGGCCACCAAGATCGTGACCAGCCGGTTAGGAGAAGATCGCTTCCGGGTCGCGGGGACCGCCGAGTTTAATGGCGAAAACCGCGACATTCGCTGGGACCGAATTAAGCCCCTGATACGGTGGGTAGAGCGATCGTTTCCGGATGTGTCCACCGCTCAGGTAGTGCCATGGGCGGGCTTGCGTCCTATGACACCTAGCATGATGCCGAGGGTTGGCCGAGGCAAACGCCCGAATGTTTTCTACAACACCGGCCATGGCCATCTCGGCTGGACATTATCCGCTGTCACAGCTGAAATGATCGCTGATGTCATTGCGACAGACCGCAGCAATACTCGGCTGAGCGCATCCGCGTCCTGATCCTGTTGAATGGAGCCTAGTCCATGCTCCCGCCGATATCGCGGCGGGAGCATGTCTCTTCTGACAGCGCCGAAGCGGGATTTGCAGTCGCCTTCGAAGGACGATGCGCTCAGTGCCTGGCGACCTGGTTGCCGCAATTCATTGTTTAGGTAGACCCCTCCGACCACTTGGCACGGTGCTTCCGAAAGCCTTCGTATGACGCAGTTGTTGCGACCGTTCCCGATTTGACGCCGACCAGATGGGGCTGCATGAGCGACGTGGTTTCTTAGCAAGGCGCACGCGGTACACGCGGTTGCATGTAGGGCGGACGCAGCTTTGCGCGGCCCGTATCAGGCGCACCAAAGCCGTTCCGCGCCGCTCGTCCGAGCGCAAAACCAACCCGATGCAACGACACCTCGTCCCGAAACACCGAGATGCATCGCCAAGTCTCGTCGACTCCCAACCGCTGCGGAGCGCGTCTAACTGCTATGCATCCAGCCGACGCTCATCTCAGAGAAGTTTGCATTACGAAACGAACTGCGTTTTGAAGGGCATTTCGCAAGCCATGCAGCATATTTCTTGTAATTGATATCAAATCGACGATACTTATGTGACGGAGATTTTTTTCGACGCCAATTGGTTGATGTGAGATGTTTTTCTGCGAAAGACGCCGATCCTTTGCAGAATCTCCTCGCTAGCCCGGAGCCTGTTATGCGATACGACCGAATCGACGCTCACATCCTGGAGATCGTGCAAAAGAACAACCGTCTCACATCCGAGACGATTGGCGAACTCGCCGGGCTTTCCGCTACCGCCTGTCAACGCAGGCTAAAGAGGCTTCGCTCGGACGGCATCATCGAGGCGGACGTTTCGATCGTCTCGGCCAAGGCGGTCGGAAGACCTATTCAGATGCTTGTGCTGGTGACATTGGAGCGGGAGCGCTCCGACATAATCGATAGATTCAAAAAGGCGATCAAATCGTCCGTTGAAGTCGTCAATGGGTTTTACGTTACAGGTGATGCTGATTTTGTCCTATACATAACTGCGCGCACCATGGATGACTATGAGGAGTTCACGCGGCGATTTTTCCGTGAGAACCCCGATATCAAGGGCTTCAAGACCATGGTGGTCATGGACCGGGTAAAAGTCGGATTTGCTATTCCAATTGAGGCTCCGTCCGAGGATTGAAAGAGTGTCTCACCACGCAGACCCGGCTTACCTGCTTCATCACCAAGTCGAGCAAGGTGTCGCGGTACCGGTTACGAAGCGAGCGCAGGTCTTCGCGCACTGGCGCGCAACTTTCGACTGAGTGGCGTCTCCTCCAGGCTACCAACACCAACGGCATGGGCGCGCTTCGTGGCGCGAGCGGGCTGAATGACTCGGTCCGATGAACCTGCAAACGCTCACCGACGAGAGACGTCGGCTTGGCCGGCACCCCTCCCTAGCGCCCTTTTTCGTCGCTCAGTGCGAGCAAAACGCTGCGAGTTTCCTTCGATTTTGTGCTCTAAGTGGCTACGCGCGATGAAATATTCAGACCACTTCAGAGTATGGCCTCACCTATATGCGTTCATCGCTGCTGACCTTTGGGCAGATCTAAGCAGATCGGCTCCGCTTCAGTTGCGCGCCAAGGCGCCGCGGCTCGCCTGGCGGCGCCTGTCACGAGGAAATCAACTTTTGGAATCAATACAAGGCGCCGGCAGCATAAGGCCTGAGTTGAGTGGCGTCTGGCCGTTGCGCCGGCATCTCGCAGTGACTCCGGAATGAGCCATGTCGAGAAAGCGCGCACTTGCAAGGCAAGGTTCACTCGTCAGGATCGGGATAATGCGAGGCGGAACTCTTGGCCTAAAGCTGACTATTTTGAGGTTTCTCTTACATCTAAGCCGCGCAAGTCGAATGGCGCGGACCTCCCGTTTGTCACAAGCCCCTCTTCATCCTCATTCGTCGAACCATCCGGGGTAAGGCAGCAAGCGAGATGACTCCTCTCAAGCCTCGAACAGTTAGCACTGAAGGTATCACAGCGCCCTTCCGCCACCTCACCTTTCGGCGTATCTGGCTTGCGAGTCTGCTTACGAACTTGGGCGCCCTGATCCGGAGCGTCGGCGCAGCGTGGGCGATGACTCAGATGACAACATCGGCGGACAAAGTTGCCCTTGTGCAGACAGCATTTTTGCTACCGGTTATGCTGATTTCGATGCCAGCAGGCGCAATTGCGGATATGTATGACCGGCGGATCGTGATGCTTGTCGCGCTCAGCATGTCGCTAGCTGGCGCCACCGCGCTGACGGCACTTACCTGGCTAGGGATGATCACGCCAGACTCGTTGCTGATCCTGTGTTTTGTAATCGGCAGCGGCGTGGCTCTGATGGACCCTGCCTGGCAATCCTCAGTTAGCGAGCAAGTGCCGGCGGAAGCACTCCCAGCTGCGGTCGCGCTGAACAGTATTAGCTACAACATCGCGCGCAGCGTGGGACCGGCGATCGGCGGGATGGTGGTTGCGGCAGCCGGTGCAGTCGCTTCGTATGCCCTAAATGCATTGCTATATCTGCCACTGCTTGTTGCACTGTTCTTGTGGAAGCGAGTTTCCGAACCATCATATCTTCCGCCCGAAAAACTAAACCGCGCGATCGTTTCGGGGATCCGCTACATCGCTAACTCGCCCTCGATCAAAATCGTGCTGATTCGCTCCATGATCACCGGCGTGATCGGAGGTGCCATCATCGCCCTAATGCCGCTGGTCGCCCGTGATCTCCTTGGTGGCGGTGCTCGGATCTATGGGATAGCTCTCAGCGCGTTCGGACTTGGCGCGGTAATTGGAGCGCTATATGTACCCGAAGTACGAAAGCGCCTGAGCGGTGAAGCCGCAATTCGCGCCTGCGCACTGTCAATGAGTGGGGCGCTTCTAGCAGTGGCGTTGAGCCACGAGCTGGTTCTAACATCTGCCGCTCTTGTCCTTGCCGGGGCCGTGTGGATGATCTCCTGGGCTCTCTTCAACATTGGCGTGCAGCTGTCGGCGCCGCGCTGGGTCGCAGGACGCTCGCTCGCAGCCTACCAAGCAGCAAGCTCGGGAGGCATTGCTGTCGGTAGCTGGGGCTGGGGTCATTTGACCGATGCCGCCGGTGTCGACACGGCACTTTTGATGTCAGCAGTGCTGATGTTAATTTCTCCATTATTGGGACTCTGGCTCCGTATGCCTCGCATAAACCTGCGAAGCGAGGATGCTGAAGCGCTCGCGTATCCTGAGGTTCGGCTAGCGCTAACCCACCGAAGTGGACCGGTTGTTATCGAAATCGAATACCGCGTGGCACAAGAGAATGCGCGGGCCTTTCATAATGTCATGCAAGATGTGCAGCTGTTCCGAAAGCGGAATGGTGCGTATGGCTGGTCGATTGCTCGCGATATCGCCGATCCTGAACTGTGGACAGAACGCTACCATTGCCCCACGTGGCTTGATTATCTGCGTCAACGCAATCGCTCGACGCATTCAGAACGCGCGCTAGATCGTCAAGCTGCGTCCTTTCACGTGGGTCCGGAGCCCGTGCGTATCCGGCGCATGCTAGAGCGTCCGTTTGGCTCCGTTCGTTGGAAGGACGACGTACCCGACCATACCGCCAAGGAGGCCTTGCTCGGCGACTATAACCGGAATCGAACTTAGTAACTGTCAGGAATAGCCCAGCTTGATTTCGCGGATGGAGCATCGCGTAGGCTCTCCGACAGAGAAATCGGACCAGCAAGCACTAGGCCGAGAGCGGTTCCGATGACGGCATCTGCTGGCCTTGTTTGCGTCGTGGCTGCTTCGTCGGCACGCCGGGTGTACTCAGCGGTGCCCCGCTTGGCCGGCCCAACCGATTAGGTTCTCTGCCACCTGCGCCCCTGTTTCGAGCCGGAGCGATTGCGTTACCCGTCTCGATGCGCAAGGAAGCGCTCTACTTCGCGCGGCTCCTTCGACACTGAGCATCGTTTCTGGGTTCAGGCTGGTGACAACAGGCCATTCTTCACCGTTGTCGAGCCTTCCTGCCCCCGGGCCTCTGCGAGAGGATTAGTCCAGTCGCGATGCGCTCGCCAGACTTGATCGATGAGCTACTCGACCATTTTCCACGGCGCTAGCGGTCTCGAGCGGCATATTCCTTTCCGCTTAAGGTCATCTCGCGAAATGCGAGCTTCGCGCCGATCGGCAGACGTTACAAATCAATCGTCCGATTTTGGCGCTCTCCGCTCAGCTATTCGGGCCCGTCAATTCAACGATGCTGGACTGCATGAGCAGCATCATCCATGCCAGAAATCTCAGCCTGCTGATGCTGCGAACGGCGAGCACTCGTTCGGCTTGTGCGGTCTGCTCAGGGTATTTCCAGGCACCATTTGTGTCCCCCCAATCCGCTGGTACTAATGTGAGCGCGACCTTAGTGGACTGGAGGAGACTTCAGACGTTCGGCGTTAGGCTGAGATTTCTCGTCCGCCAGCATCGCGCAACCTGGTGGCAGGTTTGGTCGGGCAGTGTCACCCGCTCGCATGAAAGGTGGCCGATGTCGCGAGGCCTAAATGCCGCACCGGGATCCCTCCTAGGCGACCGTGACCGCGGCAAGGGCCAACACCCGGTCGCGGTTCATGCCGAAGTGGAGGCGATAGAACCACCAGATTGCGCAGCACCGGTCGAAATCAGAGAGTGCCCGAGCGCGCTTTGTTGCTGCTGCGACGCACGCTAGTGGCTTTATGACACGTCTCATCTGGAAACCTGAACGTCTCGGGACCAGTGCTCTACATTTGGTGAGTTTTTAGTCGGTGACGGTCCGCTGTCGCGCGCATGTGCCTGCAAAGGATTGGGAGCTGAGATTCATGTTTGCCATGGCATGCGCCTCGACGCTTTATGAGAACACCTATATGTGCATCCGACCTGTCCGTAACCTTACGATGCAAGTACTGCTTCCCCCAACACCCAGATCTGGTAGTGACAATTGACAGCACTCTTATGCTACGGCGCGCGTTAGTTCGCAGGCCCGATGCTGGCGCATCAACCGATAGCGTTGGCTGCACCTCGGGAAACGGCGTAGGCTCTGGCGGCGCGAGCCCGGAGCCATGTGATATCGTCTCTACTCATCGATGGCCCGTTGACGATACTGAGCTTTATTCGCGCCTGATGAACCCGCTCCTGGCGACTGACCGTTATTTGGAGAGGGTGATCCATTGCGACTTCCTGCCGCTGTGGGGAGCGGTCAACGAATGTGTATTCGTCATTGAACAACTCGTCGGCGGGCCACCTAATCGATTGGCACGCTATATGGCCTGGGTATACGGCAAAGCTGCCCGCCCACAACGCTGGTCGGTTACGGTCGACACCACGTTGCGCATCCTGATGCGGCCTTCACGATTGAGGCCAAGCGAATAAGCCTTTGGCGCGCACCACCCACTCTCTGAGTCGATCCTCCAACTGAACAGGTTACCAATGCATTATCATGGTATCCATCCGGGCTAGACCGCGGACAGGAGCTCACCGATCCCAGCGCTTGAGGAGCTCGGGGTCGTCCTTGTGCATCCTGATGAGCTCGGTCAGGTTCTCGATGCCGAAGTCGGTGAACGCCATGA
>Ga0209389_1004243_pt1 | contig 11860 bp, 5 predicted proteins | sample CowpearedBW_FD_187526 | JGI IMG/M metagenome (GOLD analysis project Ga0209389, IMG submission 187526) | Root nodule microbial communities of legume samples collected from California, USA - Cow pea red BW (SPAdes) (version 2) | ecosystem: Host-associated > Plants > Roots > Nodule | place: USA... | reverse complement strand
AGAGAGGAAGAGTTAAGCGCGAGAGATGAACTTGAAAATGAAAATGAAGAGGGAAGTTGAAAATGAAATTGGGAAAGTGAAATTGTCAGTACTTCTTTCTCTTGGCGTCGACCATCCGACACATACGGTATAAAATAGTAGCTTTTAAAATTAGGACAACCCATCTCACAGTGAAATAAATATTTTTTTTCTTCATTATTATTATCTTGCGTCGGCTAACCGACCTCTTTATTTATAAAAGGTATAAATACTGATCTGGTACCCAAACTTTTTCGGAATGTTCAATTTGGTACTCGAACTTTAGAAATGTTCAATTTAGTACCCAAACTTTTTAAACAGGTTTATTTTAGTACCTTCCGTTAAATACTCTTTAACGCCGTTTGGATCCTGTTGAGTTGGCACTATGGAACAGATACGTGGCAGAATTAGTGAGTGTGCACGTGGATTAAGATGTAAGAAAATGGAATTAAGTAATAATTGTATAAGTAAAAATTTTGGGGTCGTGATTATCGAGTGAATTGGGGGAAAAATTAGGTCGAGAGGGAATTAGGGCACAACACATGAACATATGAGCTTCTCAAATCATACTAAAAGCACAAAGTTGGATAGAAAACTCAGATTGAGTCTTTGACAGTCAAAAGTAACAATTCAATTGAAGCTACCAATACTTTTCATTAGTACAGACACTCTGAGATGGTAATGGAAGCAGAAGAGAGGGTTAAAGCTCAATGATGCAATACTACAAACATGATATGGACCAAATTCAGATCAAGTTAACCAGATAATTATTGCAAACCCATTTACTTTCATGACCCAATTGAATTAAATGACTACCTTAGTTAAACATTACTCACAAACATTCAAACGATTTACATGCTTTCTGAATCATCTATGGGAAAAGGAAAATAAAAATGATGCCTGAGAAAACAGAACAAACCTTCATAACACCTGGAATGACAGTGCGAAGTGTATCAAGATGTGTATTAATCCTTGCCCTTCTTCTCCTCTCTACCTCACTATGGTTCTTCAAAGCTTCAGTGCTTCTGTCACTGGACAACCCTTTTCTTTCCAATTTCACAGGAGCCTCCACAAGCTCCCCTCTCTCCCTATCCAAAACCAGAGAGAAAGATGAACCACACCCACTTCCAATCACTGCACTGCTTCCTTCAAAACCATCACTGTTCCCCTTAGGAACATCACCTGATTTTTCTTTCTCCACTAGATTTCATGTGATGTGCCCTAATTCCTCTCGACCTAATTTTTTCCCCAATTCACTTAGTAATCACGACCCCAAAATTTTTACTCACATAATTAATACTTAATTCCATTTTTTTTACATCTTAATCCACGTGCACACCCACTAATTCTGCCACATATCTGTTCCACAGTGTCAGCTCAACAGGACCCAAACGGCGTTAAAGAGTATTTAACGGAAGGTACTAAAATAAACCTGTTTAAAAAGTTTGGGTACTAAATTGAACATTCCTAAAGTTCGGATACCAAATTGAACATTCCGAAAAAGTTTTGATACCAAATCAGTATTTATACCTTTATAAAATTAATATTATCTTTTGTTTTGTCTCGCATTAATTTAATTTTTTATTCATTTCTCTTCGTATTGCGTCGGTTAGCGGACAAACAGAGTCTTGTTATATTTTTTCAATATTCGTAGCTTCCCCAGTACCACGCTAATTATTAGACTAATTTAATTCTTTCATTATTATTTTAAAAATTAAATTGAAGTGTCATTTAGCCGACACTTATTTAAGATAAAATAGTGTCCCATCGCCCTGGCTAAGGAAATGAAATATTTTTTTATTTAATTTTTTGTTCATATCGATCAATTAGCGTGCCTAAACGGATGCTAATGTGAAAATTTTTTGTGGGCTGACCAATGCTAAGCCTGGTATCTTATTTTGTGTCCGTTCTGGATTATTATTATGGACTCTAATAGCTTCTAGAAATAAGCCGACAATAATATTTGGACTCTAACTCAATGTATTCTTGTAGTGTTCATTTATGGTCAATCAAACTTTCTTTTACCTAGCTTTTCCCTCACTAAAAGATAACATTGTTTCGTTTTTGCTTCGTCAAATCCTCCTCGTGGGTCGTTTAAGATGTGGACAAAAATACATAAAAGAAGTTTCTTTTAGCCAATAATGAAAGAAACATATCTAAAACAAAAATGGCTGTCCTTTTTTTTATCAACAATCAATAAATATATATATATATATATATTTAAATTAATGAAGCATTTGTAATTGTTCTAATTCTTATACAAAAGTTGTGTATATAATTATTCACTATCAGAACTCACATTACAACATTGTTTCAATAAAAATAAAGAAAGTTTGACACATATTAGCAAATACATGCAATGATCAATAATCCAACACCTAGTCTAATTACTACCTTGGTTGTGTTTAGATGCATGGTACTGTTATGATCTAACAAATATATGAGGTTCAAGGCAGCAGCTATTGTTCTAAGTGTTTGATCCATGATTCTATTAAATCTTCCTCATATTCTATCTATTACTTTATTTTTGTCCTGCTATAGCAAAAACGAAAAGCAAAGAAAAAGAAAAAACATATACACTCTAACAATTGTGATTTATCATTAGCCTACTAAAAGGAGTGTGCAGCTTCAGAGTTTAGTTTATGATAAATATTACGCTACATATTGGTAGTGCTAGTCAATCTCTTTATGCACTCATCCAATATCATTTTTCATTAACTTATGATTGTTCTATAACATGTATAATTGTTCTCTATTCACCATATACTCATGATTATTGACTGTTTTTATATATTCAAGTGGACATTGGTACGAATATGAATAGGAAAATGTAATATAAGAAAATTTGTGTCTTAATCATTCTAAAGCTTTTTTTAATTGGGCCACACAAAATACTCCCTCAACATCTAGCTTTCTTTGTTTAAATATCATCTTATTTATTTGTGTCTATATGCTCCAAATGATTGATATCCAGACTATCCTCCAACCCATATTCCTTTATCCATTCAATTAAATTAGGTGAAAGTGTTGAAAGTGGTGCTTAGGTTGATTATGGTGTATGTGTTAACACCAACCCATCTATCACACATATTCCAAACTTTATGAGCTATTTTACTGCAAATGAATAGATGACTACAAGTTTCTTTCTTGTTAGTGCATAAAGGACATGTAATGTTAATTACTACCCCTTACTACCTAACTTTGTCCTTGTTGGTACCTTATCTAACAATACCCTCCACGCAAAATGTTGTGTAATTGGTAAAGCATATCATTTTCTTCCCCTTATAACTTTTCTGCATTTTTATATATACAGATTTAAATGTGTGCACTCTTATATCTTCTTTTTTCCAAAGCAAGATATCCTGAAGTTCCTTATCAAATGACATATTTGCTATCTCTTGTAGTAATATTTGTTATTGGATTCTTTCTCACTTAAATCTCTCTCTTCTCCATGCCACACACCATTACCCCATATCACTATTCCACCTTCCTAATTCCTCCATTGTTTTCTCTTATATCTTTTCAAATCCCATATAACGTAAGGAACTTATTGCTTTGAGGTATTTCATCCAGCCACTTATCCTCCTAGAATTTAGCCATTTATCCTCGTAAAATTTTATTTTATTATCTAATCCAACTTTCCACACAACATTACTATCCAGAAATATAAGCTTCTTTAGCCTAAAAAATAAATTGTAGATATTTATTTTCAGGCTGAATTGCGTTTTAACTGACGTAAAAGCATTCCATGGGTTTGAGTTAGCAGTGTAGCTTCCAATGTAGAAGAAATAAGCTCTACAAGTAGCATAAGCATCGATATTAATTTTCAACATGAACAAAATTATCTTATTATCACTTGGGCCTTTTGTTTGGTTAATAGTTCAGATGATGTAGTAGTAGTAGTAGTGATTGAGCGAAAATCAACCGTAAATATAATGCTATTTAGAGTACAATAAACATTCAACATCAAAACATCATCCACCACTAATCTTAGACAGTGTGTCAGAATGACCACAATACTCTTTATGAGTTTTAACCTCTGATAATAGTACTCCATAATATTTAGAAAGAGAAAACATATAGAGCTTAGGGAAATGACGTTCAACACAAAGTGGTGCACTTGGAAAACTGCAGAGTACTGAGAGAAGTGTAAAAAGGTGATGGTTGAAGCATTAATATTATTAAACAACCTTAATTAGACAAGCTTTCCTACTCTAAAATTATGAAATAGTATATCTGCATCCATTCTTTGTTTTTGAGGCCAATATATCTCCTCTGTTGCCCTATTGATTTCTTTATGTTTTATTTTGTTGACCCTCACGTTTGATGCTTATATCTTCTTCTGATATGAGTTTGCCCTTCAGATTGTTGTTGCAAAATCAACTTATACTTTCTAGACTAGGGAAAATCTGACAGTGGTTAAGGGCACTTCCTAGTAAGTCTCACAATTAAGCAATGACATATAACATGGTATTCTGGTGCAGAAACGAAGAAAAATATTATAGCATACCTTACACAACAGAAGTTCAATCATGTTGCATTTATTTATTAGATGGAATTTTAGAATGAAGGACGAAATTTAAAATATTGGAAAATTATGAGAATTAACAATTATAACTGAAGCCAAATTTCACATACATCAAAAGCTAGAGTATAAACTTTTGCACATAAACTATAGAGGTACATCAAAACCTAGAACATAAACTATTGCATACAAGATGATTGTCTTTTTTAGGTATAGCAATATAGATATTTAATAGTTAACTCCCAAATAGGATTTTTTGTTTTATCAGCAAATAGAATTTAATACTTAAAAAACTAGAAAAATGTGTTTATTATATATAGGTAAAAGAATTACTTTGAAAAAAAACAGTGACAAGTTACTAGTTGGGGCTCTGAACTTGAAAAAATTTCCTAAAATAAGACACCAATCTCTTTCCTTAGATTTTAGGAACAAAAACAAAAAGACAAACATAGTTACCTTATATTCTTTAATTTACAATAATTCTTGGAAGACCATGTTAGACATCCCAGAATAGGTTTTTTATGGTTTAATTTAGTCTCAAGATTATGACTGTTGAAACTAAGAGTACAAAATTACTTCAAAAATTTCTTTTAAATTAAAATCAATTTATATAAACTCTCTTTTAGAAATTGAAATTGGGAGGAAAGAAGTGAGAAGTGAGAAAGTAAATTCAGTTTGATGTTGTTGTAGTTAAAGAGAGGAGAAGAGAAAAACAAATGTAGGTTGTACGTAGGGCTGGGCAAAATAAACCAAATTGCACTGCACTACCAAAAACTGCATTGAACTAAAAAAATGTTCGCATGAACTGCACTGAACTGAAAAACAGTTCAGATGAACTGAACTGAACTGTTATTCTTAAAAATAAACTGGACTGAACTACATTGCACTATAATATAAACTGAACTGTTTTATGACCTGCACTACGTCAGAACTGAACTGCACTATTTTTGAACTGAACTGCACTAATTTTTAACTTAACTACACTGTTTTTGAACCGTTTTTGAACCAAATTGCACTAATTTTGAATAAACTTCACTATTTTTGAACTGAATTGTACTATTTTTGAACCGGATTGCATTGATTTTTAACTGAATTACACTATTTTTTAACTTAATTACACTATTTTGAATCGAATTGCACTAATTACATATGATTGTACTATGCAATAATAATCTAAAGTTTATAATTTGAAAGTACTTAAAAAATAATACTTGAAATATGCATCATACTTCAATACACCAATTAACAATTTTATAATTTTTTTATTTATATTAAAGTTTTTCGTAACTTAAAATGTAATTAAAATATTAAAATTAATATAATAAATATAATAATCGGTATTAACTTATTTTTTATATTTTAAAATCTTATGTAATATTACTTTTTAGTTTTACAATGTTTATTATGTTGTGTCAAATTTTTTTAAAGGATTTATTTTAGAAAATTTTCAAAATTAATATTTTTTTTAACATTTATATTCATTAATATTTGTGTGAAAAATGTTCTAAAAATTTTATGAAGTTTTAAAATACATTTCGGGAAGCAACGAATCAATAACTTTTTATATTTTTTAAGAATTTTTTAAAATAAATTCTCTTTAAAAAAATTAATGCCAAATATTTTTAAACTAAAAAATAATATTACATAAGATTTTAAAATAAAAAATACGTTACTACCCATATTTATATTTATTATACTTATTTCAATATTTGAAAATATAAATAAAAAATTATAAAAATGTTAGTTGTCACAAAATTTAATTTTTAAAAATAACTTCTGTAAAATCATACATAAAAATAACATTACATAGTAAAATTCATTCAAAATAAAATAAGATCTTGAATTAATTTATAATTTTTTTAATAAATTAATTATAAATATTTTATATTTTTCTAATTGAGTGAAAACTCATTTTTTTCTTTTACTTTTATTTATCATATTATTTTAAAATCCGAACACTCTAAAAATTTGCCTATTTTTGTATTGAAAATGCATATAAAAACGTACATAATCACATAATAAGTGAAGTGCTTCTATTATTCTATCTACACATTAATGCTTCAATATATTGGTAAACATTATTATTGAGCAAAACAACCAAGGTATAAAATAGCATACAAATTTAACCTTTCTAATAAACAGTGCATTAAAGAGGTTAACTCAATTTAGATAACCAACTCTATCAAATATTCCCTCATCCAACTTAAATTCTTCCCAGAGCTACCAAATCCTTGAATAAATAAATAAATAAATGAATAAGCACAATCATTTTATCCCTTTTTCACTAACTAAAGATTGCAAAAAACTCTGGTGGTTGTCCAAACCATAGCACCTTTTTCACACACTAACTAAAGATTTCAAAACCTATAGTTTGTTCTCCAAGCTAATCAATTATAGAACCCTAACTTACCTTGCTCTATATAAGACCAAACACTACCCTCAAAACTCATACAATCTCAAAGCACAGAAAAACACACTTCCAAATTCATCAACCATGGTCTCAGGCAAATCCTTCATCTTTGTTCTTGTGATTGTGAGCTTCTCCAGCATGAGTTTGAGCCTAGCATCACGCCACCTTTTGCAAACAAGCACAACACCTAATTTCCCTGGCACTCCCACCACTCTTCCTAACCCAACAACACTTCCACCTTTGCCTTCAAACCCTACCATGCCTCAGGGAAATGTTCCTCCTGTGCCCATTATCCCTGCCATGCCAAATCTTCCATCACTTCCTACCATCATGCCAACCCTCAATCTCCCTCCTTTTGCAACTTCACTGCCCAACATGCCATCAATTCCAAACCTCTCCTTCCCCTTCCTCTCCCCACCACCTTCTACCTCTACCCCTTAAACATGTTCACAACTTGCATTATGTGTTTAGTTTTTCTTTAGTGTTTTCTCAGAGAATAGTACTAGGTTATGGCTAGGTCTTCATGTTTTTTCACTGTGTTTTCTTACCTTCTTTTGTACTCATCAGTTTGCCACTACTGCTTCTACTGCAACCTTTTTATATTATATGGTCTATGGATGTTTAACCACGCGTTTAGTTCATATATGTTCAAGCATTTCATCTCAAAACTTTGCCATTTCATTATATTGACATTGAGGTCTGAGATTAGTTCCCTAAGAAAATATTGCGGGGCAAATTAATTAAATAACTAGTTAATAAAATAAGTGAATATTAATAGTCAACACGAGTAATTGAGATTATGAACTTCTAATTCTGGAATCTGGTATTTCGTGATCATGTGCAGCATTGGCCTCAACTCAGACGTAGAAAGTAGGAAGAATCGTTAAGGAAAATAACATAATTATATTTAATTAAGCAAGCTAAGATAAAAGAAAGGCTAATAGAGTTACATACGCAAAACCGATGGGTAGTTAAATCTGTGTAGACTTGTCCCATTCTTGAATTTCTATTCTTTTGACATGGTGAAATTGAAATACATTTAACAGCAGTATTGTGATGTGGTATATAACTCAAACGCAGCATTAGCTCTCAGTTAGTTAAACCAACAACAACAAAATCGGTCATGAAATTAATTTGGACACATACACCATAGTAAAAGTTGAGAAATTCAAAATTGTTTTATCAAAATCAATTGTATTTAGTTTTAAGTGAGGTTTTCAAGAGGACAAGACAATATGGTTGGAAAAGCAGTTTTATTGGTCTGTCAATCTAGAGTCCCCAAAACTCAACATATCTGTTAATTTTGTCATCCCTAGTTCCTACTGCAGCCGTCACTACCAACATTAAAACATAGTACTCTGTCTAGCTAGTGCCTACCTGAACCTCCTAGTTTAACTTCATTTAAGAAAGTTTCCTAAGAAGTAACATTTCTGAGTGTTTCTTGATTCTCCATAATTGGTTTTCCCCAACCACCAAACTGTCTACAAGTTTCACATTAATCAGCCTCAGTCCTTTGACTCTAGTTTTTGCTCCACTTTGTGTGCTCTTTTATTGTTCAAGCTTCATACTTGGTGAGTATCGCCGTAAGGGGTGCTAAGTAACAACTTGTCTAAATGCTTTTGGGTCCGAACTGTAAGTTAAAATAATTTTCTAAAAATCACATAAAATAGAAATTTTAATTTTTTTATTAACCATAGAAAATATATTAAATATAAAGGACTATTTATAATATTCTAACTCTTTACGAAGAACATATACGTATTCTTGATTACAGAAGTGCAAATACTTTAATAGAGATTGGAATTAATGATTCTGCTAAATAATAAATGATCAGGACATGTGCCTTCTTCTATAATGAGACTTCTTACTTACTTCAATATTCTTTCTATTCACACTCAAAATTGAGTTTGTACTTATTTGTGGAAGGAATACATTTTCAGTGTATATACATTTCTTAAAATTGTTACTCATTAAATAACTTATCTTTAAAAACTATTCCACTTTAACTCATTTACTATTTAGTTTTGATTATTTAATGATTTATTAGCTCCATCTAATTACATATGTTATTTTAGATTTTTTATATCTATTTTAGGTCTGGCGCAGGACACGTAAATTTACGTCGCACGAAAAACACACGACATAAATCTGTGATCAATAAAAAAAAGGTTACAATGAAATGAGAATTTTTAAGCTTGCTTTAGTTGTGTGTTATGTCGAACTATATCAGATCCAGCATAGAAATATCTATGATCAATAAAAAAAAGCTATAAATGAAATGAGAATTTCTAAGCTTGCTTTAGTTGTGTCTATGTGCGTGCGTGTGTGTGTAATGAAGGATTTTGATAAAGTTGAAGAAGAGTTGGTAAACAAAGAAGCCAAACCTAGGACAAAAGTTGGGGCACACAGGAAGAAGATTTAGTTGTACAAGAATTGAAGTCGAACAAAGACTAAAATCTCTAATTTCCCGTTCATCCTTGGCTTCAATACCCTTAAACTTGTATAATTCAATCTTCTCCTTGAGAGGCCCAACCTCTGTCTTAACTTTGACTTCTCTGTTACCAACTCTTCTTCAATTTTATCAAAAATCTTTTATTTGATACACAACATACAAAATTGAAACAAGTTCAAAAATACACATTTCATTATAGCTCTTTTTTTATTGGTGGTAGAAATAAAGCAAGGTGAGAATCCAGGTTTAGTTTTTTTTTTTTTTTAAATGTCATGAGTCCAAAAGACACAAATTTTTTTTACCACTACATCATATTCTTGCAATGACAAACACAATATACAAACAAAGAGATTCATACAAAGCCATAATTGAGTTCCCTAAAAATAGTCATTGTCACAAATAAAAATGTAAAAGTTGAGCAAACAATCCTTAATGAAGAAACAAATCGGATAGAAGGTTGTCCGTGAGAAGCCCACCACGAAAGAATGGTCATAAAGGAATCCCAAACCAACACCATTTTGTCACTAGGAAACAAACCTTAACTCGCAGGAGCATTTTTAGCATGTTTACTTGCAGTGAGAAATTAGGAGGAGATCATAGATATGATATTTAAAAAGAAATTTACGTTGAACCCTACAATGTTTGACGTAAAACAAATAATTTACATTAGACACTATGTGGTTCAACGTAAATTATCTATTTTATGTTAGTCAATAAAAGATCTCATTTATTTACAAAATTGTTACACATTTTTTTATGTGGATTATTTCGTTGTTTGACGAAAATTAGGTGATTCTAAATGGCTATTTTTGTGTTAATGTCTAAAACTATATGTTGATTTTCAATCCAATACTTATGTGTTGAATATATCTTTACCAAAATTTGCTAACTTGTGAAAGTTAATAGTGACTTAGTGAAAAAGAATACTTATTAAAATTTTAAACTCGAGAAATTTTAAGTTGTTTCCATAAGTGACATAGAAATTACTTGTAGTCAGGGAATGGTAGTGTAAAAACTTGTTTGTAATCCTTTGTAATCAGTGAAATCTTTTATAGGTTTAAAAGAAGAACTACAAATAATTCAATGTTGAGGAAAATCGATATAAGATTATTGAGGACCAATGTTTATACTATATATGCATCTTTCCTTCAGATTCACACCCTTTGTGAAAACATTATGGACAACTTTTGTTTCCTTTAATATATATGTGTGTATGTATGGGTGTGAGCATGTGTGTAAGTGAATAATATGTGTGTGTACAACATGCCTCTTTGTGAAAGCTAAAGCCATTATGCTTTTGAAATTACAATTGTGAAAAGTTTTCATGTTTATCTAAAACCATTTAACCCTTTCTTTTAGTGTGTCCCAATATGGTTTAAGTAATAAGTGGATAAGTACAGATATTGATATTGTTCCCATAAAGACTTATGTTGTTGAGAAAAATTATGTTTTTTCACTAATTAAGGGTAAGAAAACTCTAAAGTAATAAAAAGGTATTGATTTTGTTTATAAAATAATTTTAAAATCTAGAATCAATTAAATTTATGTAAATACTTATGCGGTAAAGACTTCAATAGGGTTACATTTCATGCACCAAATCACATGAAAATACTACAAAAAAATATACATCCAATTCTCACTCTAGCATTCACACCACTATATAACAAGTCCTAATGCCTTAGCAACAACTATAAACTTATTAATAAGAGTCTTGATGACTTAGACCTTTTTATTATTAAAAGTTTGCATTAAGCTTTAAATTTGGATGTTAGGAATGACCAATGATGCACTTTATGTCTAGATGTACAATCAATTAGTTCCTCTATTTTAGCCTAGGTTCTAACATCGTGTCCAATGATTAGATACTCACAAATATGCAATTAACCAATTCATGCAGTTAGAACAGGAATAGAACATAAGAGTATGGAAAAGAAATATATAACGAATAGTAGAAATCACAAAGATTGAAAGTACATTACATCCAACCCTTGTGAATACAAAAGTTAGTTACTCCTATTCATTTTTAACTCTAGGAAAAAGAGTAATAATGAATGCCTCTAGCTTCCGAAATGCGCTTCTACCTCTAAAGATTAAGTTCCATCTCTCCTCCAAAACGGAAGTTGGATTTTTTTTGTAACTCTATAAAGTTTTCTATTTAAAGGCTTTCACAATTGAATTGATCTTGGAATATTTACTTGAACTTGTAATTGAAGTAATCAACTATATTGATAATTGATTATGTTGATAACTTAAATTTCAAAGATTTTTACTTATCCTCAAAATATAAATCAAATATTTATCTTTTCCAATTTATTAAATAAAACCTTAATTATCTAATAAAAGATAAAATACCTATCTTTTCTAAAATTATTTAATAAACCTTTAATTATTTAAAACGATAATAATAAAAATAACAAAAAAAATTAAAAAAAAAAAAATAATAAAAACATGATAA
>Ga0209389_1004239_pt1 | contig 11866 bp, 20 predicted proteins | sample CowpearedBW_FD_187526 | JGI IMG/M metagenome (GOLD analysis project Ga0209389, IMG submission 187526) | Root nodule microbial communities of legume samples collected from California, USA - Cow pea red BW (SPAdes) (version 2) | ecosystem: Host-associated > Plants > Roots > Nodule | place: USA... | reverse complement strand
TGAGTTTGGTGGGTGGTGGTGAAGGTGTGCAGGGTAGGATTGTACTCGCTTTCCTCTTCAGTAGGCTGGAAAGTCGAGGACCTTGCAACTTTAGATGCTTCCTTGGCCTTTCCCTTTTGAGTGGGATCGGCTTCGATCTTTCGCCTTAGGCGAGAGTTTTCCTGTCCCAGTGCTTCCACTTCATCAGTGTTGTGCTTCTTCAGGTCAGCCAGCTCTTGTTGCATCTTGGCTTGACTATCTAGGATGGCGGCCAGATCTAGAGTGATACAAGCAGGTCCTAAGGGGCCAACTTCAACTTGCTTGTTAACTTCTGCTCTACTACGGGTAGAAACCATCTTCGGAGAAAGCGGGTAGTAAAGTACCGTCTCGTGCACCACGGTGGGCACCAATTGTTCCTGCAGAGAATAAATAAGATAAGTTAGGTACAAGTGTCACCTTACCCATATAGTTCACTATCTCCTTAGTAGGCCTCTTCCCGGTTGGCATATGTCGGCTTGGACCCGGGAGGGGTTACCTGCAGAAGGGACTTCGAAGCTCAAGTCGGCGAAAGCTCTCAAATGTCAAATCAAGTGATTAAGGAAGTAATGAATGCGTAACTTTAATTCGTGGGGTCCATGCATATTTATAGATCATTAATTATTTCTTACTACGTCATGGGCTGGGCCTTTGCTTGCGCCATAGGTGGGCCAGGGCCTTGGCCCAGGCCCTTAGTTTGATTGTTTGAAGACTGGTGACTTGTATAAGGGTGTTCTATTTTTTACTAAGTCCTCGATAGTCTTGTATAGAGTTGGCGTCCTGAGCCGGTTACTTCTTGACGACTTAGATCGCTATAGTTTGTTTTCGGTTTCTTAAATCAATGTCGCTTCTTAGTGGTTTTAGTCTGGGTTCCATAGCATGTACATGGTGATTACTATTATTTGGCTTAGGCCGACCAGGTGTGGTACACCAGTCCCCCAGCCTTCGCCGACATAGTGATGTCGGTAAAGGGTGATAAGCGTCTGCTGTCTTTCTTCTAGGCCGACTATGTGCGGCACACCAGTCCCCCAGCCTTTAGATGTGATGTACAATGTTAAGGCTGAAGACAGAAAAAGGTTTGTAGCAGGTAAGGGGGTGTCAAGGGTTTAATGAAAAAGGGTTTTGCGTCGTCATTCTTGATGCTCATGACCTTTGGTGTGCTTTATGTCGATTGGTATGGGTTGTGACTTTTGGCGGGAAAAAGTTGTATCGTTTGGAATTCATGCTTATAAATATGGTTTTCGCGAAGGGTTTGCGTTTGTTAGTTCATTTGCGAGAATTTTGTAATCAGAGACTTGCGTGTGTTATATATGTCAGACTAGTTCCTTGTTTCCGCCGACATCTTTTCAGAAAAGGTATGTCTAGTAGTAGTGATATTGTGTCGTTGTCTTTTTCCAGTAGTGAGAATATGGAGTCTGAGAGGGGTGTAGGTAGGTGTGTTGAGGAAGGGAGTATTAGTCCGGTGGCTGTGGTAGGCAAAATTGTGATGGAGAGAGTGACTGAGGTGAGGGAAGACTCTCTTGAAGAAATAGCGACTATATGGGTAAGGTGACACTTGTGCCTAACTTATCTTATTTTTTCTCTACAAGAACAATATCGTTGTGGCCTCCTAAGACGATGTCGGTGCCTGCACCTTTTGGATGTGAGAAACTGTCTACATAAAGTGTCCATTGGTCCTCCTCAGGTATGTGTTGAAGGTCGTTGACGAAGTCGAGCAGGCACTTGGCTTTGATCGGGTCTTGTGGTTCGTAACGAATATTGAATTCAGAGAGTTCCACGGCCCATGACGACATTTGGCCAGCAAGGTCAGGCTTTCGGAGTATTTTTTGGATGGGGTAGTCGGTGTTGACGATGATGTTGTGGTTTTGGAACTAAGGGCGTAGGCGTCTTGCTGTGTGTACTAAGGACAATGCTAGATTTTCCACCATTTGGTACCTGCTTTCCGGATCTTGCAAAGTTTGACTAACGAAGTATACAGAGTGTTGGATACCAATGATTTCTTGGACCAACATTGCGCTTACAGTGTGATTTGATACGGTGATGTAGACGAGGAGGGGTTGGTGGAGATGTAAGGGTGGTTTTAAGGTTTTGGAAAACTTGCTCATATTCATCGTTCCAAGAGAACTTTGCGGATTTCTTAAGTAGTTGGATGATGGGTTGAGTTTGTTCGGCTAGTTTTGGTAGGAATCTGGAGATGGCGGTTAAGCAGCCAATCAGGCGCTGTACTTCTATGATATTGTTGGGGCTTTGCATTTCGATGATAGCAGTACATTTTTCAGGGTTTGCTTCGATGCCACCATGTGTTAGCATGAAGCCTAGGAATTTGCCACGATCGATGTCGAAGACGCACTTTTCAAGGTTGAGTCTGAGGTTGTATTGTCGTAATGCGGAGAATAATGTGTTGGTGGCTTGGAGATTTGACAACCATGTCGTCGACGTACACTTCGACATACTTGCCCATCAGGTGGTTGAATACTTTGTCCATCAATCTTTGGTAAGCTGCTCCTGCATTTTTTAGGCCGAAAGCAGTCATGTTCATATCGATTGTGGCCATTGGAATCTGGTTGTACCCGGAGTATATGTCTAAGAAATTGAGGACTTTGTTGTTGGCTGCACTGTTAACTAGCCGGTCAATGTTGGGTAAGGGATACGCGTCTCTGGGGCAGGCCTTATTGAGATCTGTATAGTCAACACAAATTCACTATTTGCCATTTGCTTTTTTGACCAAAACCATGTTGGATAGCCAGGTGGTGTAGTGGCCTTCTTTGATAAAGCCAGCGTTAAGTAATATTTCGGCTTATACTTTCGCTGCTAGTCGACGTTATTCTCCAAGCTTGCGCTTCTTCTAGGAGACATATCTGACTTCTTTAAAGATGGAGAGCTTGTCGATTGTGACCTGAGGGTCGATGCCAAGTAAGTTTGCGGTTGACCAGGCAAAGAGGTCGGTGTTGGTGATAAGGGTGGGTGTCAAGATATCACGTTGTTCTTGTTAGAGGCCGGTACCGAGTTTGAGAGTGCGGCCATTAGGGAGCTCCAAGCTTATAGTGTCATCAACTGACTCGAGACCTGCGTCGCCTCCTACTCTGGGGTCAAAGTCATCACCAGATAAGGCTATGTCAGAGCCGAGTGGGCATTCAATGTTGTTTGTTTGCAGGATTGGTAGTTGAGGACATACGCTAGCAATATAGCATTCTCGTGCGAGCCATTGGTCCTCGTGGATGGTAAGGATATCACCAGATGGGGAGCGGAATTTCATGGCTAGGTGGGGTGTAGAGACGACAACGCCTAAAGTGTTGAGGGATGGTCGGCCAAGGAGGACATTGTATGAGGTGGGTGCGTCGACGATAAGGAACCAGATGGGATGGTTTTGGTTTGAGTTCCTTCCCGAAAAACAGTGTGTAGGTCTGCGTACCCACGGGTGGAGACCTTCTTTCCGGAGAATCCGTAGATAGGTTCATCATTGGGTGGGAGTTGGAGTTTCTCAAAGGTTGTCTTGGTCAATAAGGACCCTTTTTACCGCGTAGTTCTCGAGTTCTATAGTGATGACCATGGGATCATCCTACTGGTGGTCGACGCCATAGAAATCATCCTCCATAAAGGTAATGCCAAATTAGTGGGTGAGAGTGGGTGATATCGTTGTCGTTAAGTGATCAAATTATCACTACTTAACTTTAGCAACTTCAGTATTACCAAATTAGTAGTGAACAGAATAGTTAGGGTTAAGATAACCATGAGTCGTCTCACAACGAATACAAAATCAATCTCAATATTTGATTCTTATAAAAAATGCAATTAAAACTAGCAACTATAAAAATAGGGGGTTTGGATATGCTAAAATAATGACACGAAAATAAAAGATTGTAAACAAGTAATATAAAATAGGTTAATTCCACTGCTTTTTCAAAATAGGATTCTTCATCAGTTATCTAGAGATTATTGTTAAATTAATTATTGTTGTTGATTTACAAATCAATCAATGTATAGTCTCAATTCATTTGTTGGTATCCTCACTTTTAATCAAAGTAAAGTCTCAATTAAAAGTGAGAATTATAGATTATCCATAGTAAATTCAACCAAAGTATAGTCTCAATTAAATTTTACTATGCCTAATCATGTCTATTCCTTTGTTTCTTTACTAAATAGAAAACTTAATTAATCAAAGTAAAGTCTTGACTAATTTTAGTTAAAGTGATTATCGTTAATCAAAGTACAGTCTCAATTATTGGCAAAAACTTATTTAATCAAATGAAAGTTTCTAAATAAAATCAAAGTAAAGTCTCAATTGAATTTAAAAACCTTTTAACTCATGATTAGCATGCGTGTAGATTTAAAAATCATTATTTTCTATTCAATTAAGAAACAAAGGACATAATAAATTCAACTAACCTAAGAATCCAGTTAAGAAATTACAGTGGAATCAACCCTTAAAGCTTAGCCCTCCATGGCTTTGATGGAATACATGATAATATGATGAAGGAAAGAAAATAAAAGAAAATGGAGAATGAGAGATGTGGTGGAGACGGTATCTGCCAAAACCAGAGAGTTCTAAGTTGTGTAAGTTGTTTCCCTTCTGCTCCTTTAAGTCTCTTTATATAGGCTTCAACTCGACTTTGTGCTTTATCTGTCGGTTGCTAAAATCTTTTATTTTTATTTAATTAATTAGCAACTTAATTTTTGTCCAATTTCCAATTATGCCCCTCTTATTTAACCATTTTTGCAGTTTTGCCCAGAGTTGATTGTTGGCTTTGACCAGTTGACCAATGTTGACCAGTTGACCAGTTTGACTGTCCAATAGCAGCCTGACACGTGACAGAGTGTTCTCTCTCCAGAATTAGGGTTTGCTCTCGCACACTCTCCCTCCCTTGGCTGCGCGACTGACGTGAAATGACGGCTGGCCGCTCCTCCTTCTCCAGCGACGTTCTGCTGCCGTGGTGCTGCGCGAACTCCGGCGAGATGCAGATGCGTGTGAAACTGCTGGGTTTTCCGCTACCATGGATCTGTGTGTGTGGTGTGGTACAGCGTTTTCTGGTGTCAAGGATGCTTCAGGCACGGTGGTGATGGAGGGACGTTCACTGCAGGTGCGCGAGGAAGCTTCTCTGGTTCGCTTTTCTGGTATGGCACGCGTTTCGTGAGAATCTGCTAGTGTGTGCTGCTGCCAGGGATGGTGATGCGTTGTTCTGGTATGGTTATGCTCGTGTTAATGGTGGTGGCAGCGGTGGTTCGCAGATGCAGATCTACAATGAAGGTGGTGTTGTTATGGTGTTCGCAGAAGGATGGACCGAGGTTGACTGATGCGAAGCTAGTGGTGCGCTGCTACAGTAGCTCGTGTGGAGACGGAAGGCATCATTGGTGCAGGTTGGATGCGCCAATGGTGCGCGATTTCTGGCATGGTGGAGCGCAATGAAGGTGTTGGAGCGTGAATGGTGGCCGGTGGGAAGGAAGATGATGGAACTGTGGTGGCCGGAGGTTTGACGACGAGATTGGTGGATGGTGACGTGGCAAGATTTGATTGGTCAATTTGGTGAGTGGAGGATTATGATGCGTGTCACCTTATGGTTAGCCTGATTTGAAAGGTGGGGATTGCCACATGGCATAATCTGGTTGAGTGTAGTGTAAGTGGTAGGAGGGGTGCAACTTAGTGAAAACTGGGGTGCAGAACAAGTTTTTTGGTGGTCCACTTTAGAAGGAGTGTGGAAATAAAAATAGGGGGTGCATTTAGCTCCTGATTTATTCTTTTCCAGAATTTACTAATTTTTGACTTATTTTGTAACTTTGAATATTTCAAATCCACACTTTTAATGACCAAAAATAAATTTCACTTGCATTAACAAACGTTAGAATATCCAATAATATTTTATGCAACTAAAATCAATTTTTACACCATTTTTACCAAAGATACTCAATAAATCCAATAATCACAAATCCTAATTAAATCAATCTTTAAGCACAGAAAATTCAATTAAATCCCCAAATTTAAATATTAAATGAGGGCAAAAATTTGAACTCATCAGTGGGTTATGAGGTTAATGGATTGGAGTTGGCGGAGGTGTTTCTTTCTTGCTGAGGAGGTGGATCCGGCGTTGGCAAAGCCTCTAGAGATGGTGTTAATTTTGCCACGTAGTGGGGGATCAACCAAGGTGACGTCAGTGCCGGCAGCTTGTGGGTCTTGGCTGGTTGGTTGATTGGAGCGTTGATTGTGGCGAGTATTGTGAGGGCGATATCGGTTGTCGAATCGCAATGGATGTGGGTGTTCGTGTCTACGGAGAAAGCGACAGAAATGGCCAGCGCTAACCAATTCTACTATTTTATCTTGGAGCGCTTTGCATTCATCTGTAGTGTTGCCATTGTTTCTATGGTAGCGCCAGTATTTGGTCATGTCTACATTGGGGGGTTGGATGTTTTGTAAGGTGGTGGGATGAGGTCGTCGTGGAGGGCTTCGTCTAGAAGGCGGAATCTGGGGACACATAGCGGCGTATATCTGGTGAAACATGTTTGTCTAGGCTCTTTGGGCCGAGAGTCAGGACGTGAGGGTGATTTATCGCGGGCAGCGGTTGAGGGAGTGTAATCATTGTAGAACTTGGTGTGAAGGTTTTGCATCTCTTCCATGGGGACGCTGTCCGCGGGACAAAGCTTGAGTTCGTGTATGGAGGCAGGGGTAGAGGTAGACGTTATTAGCGAATGGTCCTGGTTTGAGGGTGAGAGCCATACATTGCAGAATCATTTCTTGGTTGAGGTGGGGTTTGCGGAGGGCAGCTTTGCTGAAGCAGTCGATGAAAGCACGTAGCATGTCGTCTTGTTCTTGTCTGACGATGAGAAGGGATAGGGTTGTGGTTTGATGTGGGCTGTAAGACTCGTGAAATTAGTTAATTAAATAATTAATTAATTAATAAATGCGAGTAGAAAGAGCCTTTATGACATTAATTGTTGTTTGGTGTGACATGGAAAAGTACTAGCTCAAATGGTTGAGAGTACTTTGATTGTGTGAGAGGACTTGGGTTCGAGTCCTATGTATGCCAATTATGTGTTGTATGGTTTATTTATTATTTTGTTTTGGTAATGGAATTGTGAATGATGAGTGATAGTATAATCATAAGATTATAATGGTCATCACCAAATGTGATTTGGCATAGTGGTTATGCTTTGTTCTTGTGAGTGGAAGGTCATGGGTTCACGATAGGCCAGGAACTGTTATGTTCCCGTCGACTACTATTGGGGCTAGTGGGGAATGCGCTTATCGATGTGTTTGTTTGTGGCATGTTGCGTGTTAAATGTGAAAAGTGTGTGGTTTTGTTTGACTAAGCGACTGATTTTTAACAGTTGTAATGTGGCGTATCCAGGCTGTGGCTGCTAACAAGAGGAGGAGGAGTAGTGGGGATGCTGAATACTGGTGGACAGGCATGCAACAACAGATGGAGAATAGTGAAGAGCCAATATCTTGGGCGAACTTTAGAACTCATTTCCTGGAGAAGTACTTTCCAGATACGGCGAGACAGGACAGGGTGGCTGAATTCCTCGCATTGCAGCAGGGAGACATGACAGTGCAGGAATATGTGAATAAATTTGAGCACTTGGCGAGGTATTCCTCACAGAACATCACGGAAGAGTGGAAGTGTTTAAAGTTTGAGCGAGGACTCAGACTTGAGCTGAAGAGGGTGGTAACACCTTTGAGAGAGAGGAGATTTCCTATCTTGGTGGAACAGGCCAAGAGTGCGGAGCACCTTGAGAAGGGCCCTGGTCCAGTTGTGAGACGACATCAGAAAAATGTCGTTGAGGCTAGGCAGATGAAAAAGCCTTCTAGCAGACCACAGACATCCCAGGGTCCCTCTTGCTACCAGTGTGGTGGACCCCATCTTAAGAGGAACTGTCCTCAGTTGGCAAGCGGAGTAGGAGGGTCAGGTGACCGCCGCAAATGTTTTATATGTGACAAACCGGGACACTTCGCCTATAATTGCCCAGAAAAGAAGAGTCTTGGCACGAAGAATCCAACACCATCGCCAGCAGAGCGAGCTAGGGCAGCAGGCAGAGTCTTTGCCCTATCCACCACCGAGGCTACACAGTCGGGTAATCTTATTCTTGAACCTTGTGTGTTGTTTGGTAAAGTAGTACTAGTGTTGTGTGATTCTGGGGCAACCCATTCCTTTATTTCTAATGTGTGTGTGGGGAGATTGAATTTGGTGACACGTGATTTAGAATGTGAGTTGCTTGTATCAACTCCCTCCTCAAGTCAAGTGGCTACCAGTTCCGTCTACGTTGGGTGTTCAATGGAAGTGGCAGGTCGCACATTCAAGGTGAACTTGGTGTGCTTGCCTTTGGAGGGACTGGATGTAATCTTGGGGATGGACTGGCTGTCTAACAATCACATCATAATTGATTGTTGAGGTGCAATTTGGCATTCCCAGAACATGAGGGATTAGAGCTAATTTCGGCTCAGCGGGCGATAAAGGAAGTAGAAGCCGGAGCCACCTGCTTTATGATTGTGGCGCATGCAGAGAAGAATAGTACCGCCGAGAATATCAGTGTGATTCCGGTAGTGGAGGAGTATGCGGTTTGTGGAGGGGTTCTCCAAGATGGTAAGTCCCTTCACTCAATTCACTAGAAAGGACCAGCCTTTCTCTTGGACAAACGAGTGTGAGGTCTGTTTTGAGGATATGAAGAAGAGATTAACCACTGCACCAATATCAGCTATTCCTGACACCACCAAGACGTTTGAGGTGTACTGTGATGCTTCATACCAGGGTCTAGGTTGTGTGTTGATGCAGGAGAAATGGCCTATTGCTTATGCATCTCGTCAGCTGAAGGTGCATGAGAAAAACTATCCTACACACGACTTAGAATTGGCGGCGATGGTTTTTGCTCTCAAAACTTGGAGGCACTACTTGTATGGGGCACAATTTCAGGTATTCAGTGATCACAAGAGTTTAAAATACGCGTTTGATCAGAAGGAATTGAATATGAGGCAGAGGCGCTAGATGGAATATCTGAAGGACTATTACTTTGAGTTGTTATACCACCCTAGTAAGGCTAATGTCGTAGCAGACGCTCTAAGCAGGAAGAAAGCTCTTGTGTCGGCTATGATGATTAAGGAGTTAGACCTGATTGAGAAGCTGCGAGATATGAATCTGGGGTTGGATATAGAGGCATGTCACATATGGTGCAGCATGTTGAAGATCACTAATGAGTTCCTGGATGAGGTTCGGGTGGAATAGGGTAAGGATCAGGAATTGCAACATATTATTAGTGAGTTGGGCACAGGGAAGAGAAAAGATTTCAGGATGGGTAGAGATGGTATCCTGTGATTCAGAGAGAGGGTGTGTGTACCTAGCAGCCCGGTGTTGACGAAGATGCTCTTGGATGAAGGGCATAAGAATCGTCTTAGCATAAATCCAGGTATGACTAAGATGTACAAGGACTTAAAGGCGACTTTCTGGTGGACTAGCATGAAAACTGATGTGGCAGATTATATAGCATCTTGTTTAGTGTGCCAAAAAGTGAAGATCGAGCATCAGAGGCCGGGGGTACGTTGGAGCCTCTTGAGATTCCTAAGTGGAAATGGGACAGCATTTCCATGGACTTTGTTACACATCTAACGAGGTCTGTGAGGGGGCATGATTCCATATGGGTAATAGTGGATAGGTTGTCAAAGTGCACAAGCTTTTTACCCATTAACTAGAAGATGTCTCTAGATAAACTAGTAGAGTTGTATGTCAAGGAAATAGTCAGATTGCATGGTGTTCCTGCGAGTATCATATCAGATAGAGATCCGAGATTTACCTCGAGGTTCTAGCAGTCGTTGCAGAACACTTTGGGCACGCAATTGAGAATGAGCTCGGCATATCATCCTCAGACTGATGGCCAGTCTGAGAGGACCATACAGTCTCTGGAGGACTTATTGAGAACATGTGTCCTGGATCACCTCGTGACATGTGCTACCGCTGGTGGAGTTTACTTATAATAATAGCTACCATTCTAGCATTGGGATGGCACCTTACGAGGCCTTGTATGGCAGGAGATGTCGGACACCTTTGTGTTGGCAACAAGATGGAGAGTTTGTGGTACTTGGTCCAAAGTTCTTACAACAGACTACTGAGAAGGTAAGGGTAATACATGATCGGATGCATGCAACTCAGAGTCGGTAGAAATCCTACGCAGATAAGAGGAGAAGGCCACTCGAGTTTGAGGCTGGTGATCATGTGTTCCTCAGGGTTACATCTACGACAGGTATTGGGAGAGCATTGAAGTCGAGGAAGCTGACTCCTCGATTCATCGGTCCATATCAGATTACGAGGCGAATTGGAGCAGTGGCGTACGAGATTGCATTACCACCTCACTTGACAAACCTGCACAATGTTTTCCACGTATCACAATTCTGGCGGTTCTCACTTAGGCGAAGAGTATTGAGTTTGGGCGACACAGACACTCGCTCAGGCGAGTGAGGTTCGCCTAAGCGAGATAGTGATGAAGTTGCGCGTGTTGAGCGCGACTTCTCGTCCAGGCGAGGGTTTTGTGGGTTTTGGGTGAATCAGGGTCTCGCTTAGGCGAGGCCTCGCCTAAGCGAGATGTCGTGGTCATGTGTGATGTTTTGTTTGCCTTTTAGCCCACACGAGTTTGAAATGGGTGTTTGGGCGAGAGATAATCTCGTCTAGGCGAGAGGATCTCGCCTAAGCGAGATAACGTGGTGTGGTCACTGTTTTAAGCTCGCTCAGGCGAGGTGGGTTAGCCTAGGCGAGGCTGAGGACTTAGCTCGGGCGAGAAGTCCCTAGCTTAAGCCAGTTTATGCAAATTACTATGTTTCTATGTGCTTGTGAGTGTGTTTTGGCTGTTTATACTAAGGTTAGGTTGTATATGCATGTGGTATGGTGTGTGGGGGCTTGAAGGACTAAGTCCAATAAGGGTCTGGGATGTGCTTGGTGGTTGGACACATGATGGGCATGGAACTGGTTGTGTTCCCGTCGGCTACAAATGGGCAAGGAGTCCTTAGTATGGTGATTGCATGTGTCGGGCGCACGATGGGCAAGGAACTATTATGTTCCCGTCGGCTACTATTGGGCGAGGAGTCCATAGAATGGTGATTGCGTGCGTGCTAGGGTCCAAGTGAGAAGACTTGGATGATTTACTTTAGACGAGGAGTCTGTAGGGTAGGACTATGAGAGGGATAGGCTCATAGGGTTGGACCACGAATGAGTTAGTTTCGTGGAAGCATAGTGAAGTCCCAAGATCTAGTTCATGCATATGACTCATGAAGGACTATGAGGTCATGGTGGGATGATTTGAAAAGTATAAGAATTTAGTTATGTTATTTTGGGTTGGGAAACATATTTATATTCATGTTTGTTTATATATATTGTTCATAGCTCACCCTTTCTGTGTGTGTGTCTGGCGATGATCGAATAACTTGTTATCCGGGAGCAGATGATGTGACAGGTGGGCCAGGAGATGCTTAGACTCGGAGCAAGGGCTAGCAGGGGATATTTTTGTATATACATATACTCTATGTTTTATCATTTTAGCTTTGAGAATATCATGTAAACCTGGCGGGAGCCATTGACTTTTATTTCAGTTTTATGAAATTATGGACTCCTGGTTTTATAGCTTATTATATATTAAAGTTTTAAATTTCCCTTGTTTTGGGAAATAGTTTATATTCAATGCGGTATTTATTGTATTTCGAATTTTATTTATTTAATATCAGTAATATTCCTTAGCGATGTTACATGGGCAGCTGCCAACGAAGTGGGTGGTAATGATGGAGGCGTGGTTCGGGATCGTCACATGGTTTTCAGAGCAGTTGATGGGATCATGCCCAAGACCTTTAAAGAGATCTCGGATTAGCTTTAGATCATAGAATAGGAAC
>Ga0209389_1004234_pt1 | contig 11873 bp, 3 predicted proteins | sample CowpearedBW_FD_187526 | JGI IMG/M metagenome (GOLD analysis project Ga0209389, IMG submission 187526) | Root nodule microbial communities of legume samples collected from California, USA - Cow pea red BW (SPAdes) (version 2) | ecosystem: Host-associated > Plants > Roots > Nodule | place: USA... | reverse complement strand
TATACATGGTAGTGACCATGTGATAGAAATGGAGTAAGTTCTGTGGGAAATGAAAGGATATCATATATGGTTGTGGCCATGCGGTATAAGAGAAGAGTTTTGTGTTATTGATGTATTATTTTTATCAATTATACATGTATATGTGTGTTTGGTATATTTTTATGTTTTATCTTTTAGCTCACCCTATCTGCTTGTGTTTGGCGATGATCGTGTACGCAGTACACGTAAGCAGGTGAGGTTGCAGGTGGAGCTGGTGAGGCTTAGCTGCGGAGAGGGGATTATCATGGGATCTTTATATTTATGTTTTCTTTATTTTATTTGAAATAGGTTGTAAAGGCTCATGGCATATTTTGACTAAACGTGCAGTTTTGTATTTATGGACGTTTTAGTAAATTAATAAAGTTTTAATTTCCCGTGTTTTTGGGAAATGAGGTATTATTAAATGTAGTGTAATTAATTACTTCGTTTTATTTTATTAAATTCGTAATATCCTGACGGGATGTTACAAGTTCTGTCAATTTTAGTCGATTGATTTAAATTTTAGTCAGTTGAATGTATCAGTTTTATGTTTTTATTCTTTGTTTCAGGTTCCTGTTGGTTGTATCATGTTCTATGATCAATGAAAGATTATCCTTTGTTTGTGTTCTTAAAAAACATGAAAAAGATATGATACTTATTCAAGTGTATGTTGATGACATAATTTTTGGTTCCAATAATAACTCCTTATGATTGATATGTTGACTATAAAGGTTGCACAAATATGTTGATTTCCATAAAAAACTAATTTTACACAAATAAATTGAATGATTTAAAAATAAATGTGTTTCTCTATATATACATTACACTCAAGCATTAGCATTTTGCATCCATCATTCATAATCATTAGCCAGGTAATTCACCATGCCTAAACATAATTCTTGTCGTGTTTAGTAAGAGGAGGAACAATCCTACCTCCTACTCCTAGTTCACCAACAAATGAAAACATTCGCAAACTTGATTCTTGGTTTGTTATGAAGATAAAATTCAAGTTTTTCTGCTTGAAGTGGACAAAAAGCATATCAACTTTCCTAAAATAGTTCGACTTTTATCGCTCAAAGTTGAAAACTTTGAAAATCTACAAAAGTTGTCAAAGCATGAACAACTAAAGACATTTTTGGAGCTATCTAGAAATATCTATCCATATTTAGTAAAGGTGTTCTTCATAAACCTGCAGTTCAATGGTGGCACTTTGAAATCATGCGTTAAATGAGTGCAAACGGAGATAACAAAGGATGTTTGGAAGGTTACCAACTACCCTAAAGCAAAGAGGAATCTAGGTACGAAAGGGAGAAACCCAAGTTGTTGAAGAATTCAACAAAGTGCAATATTATTCTCATTGTCTTCACAAGCTTGGTGGAGAAAAAAAAGTTTTCAGGTTGGTGGTCTCAAAGTGAAAGAAAGTTTCCTTGCCTTCATTATCACCTTAATGTTGGTTCCTTAAGGTAGCAATCATTCAAGCCTAAACGAAAAGGATTTAATGCTTATGTACTTCATTCAAAATCAAGTCCAAGTGGACTAGACTTTTGTGCTGCATGATGTAAGACCCGAGAAAATTAGATAATTAAATAAGTAATTATTTAATAAATACGAGAAATGGATGCCTTTATGGCATTTAATACGGAGTGCTTTGGTGTGGAAAAGTACTAGTCCAAGTGGTTGAGAGTACTTTAATTTTGTGAGAGGACTTGGGTTCGAGTCCTATGTATGTGAGTTATGTGATGTTTGTTTTATTGTATTTTTATATATATAATATGTGTGAACAAGGTAGGTGATAATGTAATATTATAAAGTGTTAGTTGGTTTGTTGGTTGTAACTTGACCTTGTATTGTGAGGGTATGGGTTTGAATCCCAGTAACCCCAACTTTAACTCTCTTTTTGCTAAATATTGGATTATGGTAGGAATGTGGAAGGGTGGAGGAAACCCAGTAGAAGAGGCAGCAAAAAGGGGCTGAAAAACCATTAGATCATGGGCCTTGGGTAACAAATAAATCACCACTAAGTTAAGTTAAGTTTTGTCACTTAAACCTATTAGTAGGATGCCTATATAAGGCGAAATTGAAATGAGAGTTGGTGCTAGGGCAACTGAGAGTTGAATTGGGAAAAAGCCAAAGAGAGGCATTGCTACTTTAGGGGAAGACGCACAATTCTAGTTAAAAGCCACGAAAAATTCAGGTTAGGGGAGCTCTTTTGTGTATCTTTCATGAATTGTTAGAGGTCCTGGTGTAATATGTAATTGGCAATGAATTATGAATCTTTACCACAAAATTTTCGTGTCAATATGCTGTGAATTGGAATGTGTGATGGTTTGTGGTATTTGATTAAACCCTTGTGTGTGTATATGTGAAAATACTAGGGCTTTTGGTACTGCATGATTATTGTGGATAATTGCATTGTTGGGGTCTGAAATAAGTGTGTAATATTGGTACGGTGAAAGGGGAGTAGTTTCCATGGTTGTATGAAGTTTTTGGCATGGTGTGCGTGTTTTGAGTGCGCGAGACAGTGAGACAATCTGATAGTCTCGCTCAGGCGAGCCAGGCTCGCCTAGGTGAGAGTTGCAGAGTCAGGATTGTGTTTCTGCATGAGCTACTCGCTCAAGCGGGATGCTAGGGTTTTGGGCGACCTGTTTTTTCGCTCAGGCGAAACTTTCTCGCCTAAGCGAGAATACGAGGGTGTGAGGGTATGTTTTGGCACGTCTCGCACAGGCGAGGGGATCTGGACTTTGGGCGACTAAGTGTCTCGCCTAGGAGAGAGGTTTTCCCTTAAGCGAGACCTCTTGTGAAACTTTGCGTCTTGTTTAACTCGCCGCCTAGGCGAGAGTTGGAATGTTGGGCGAAGTGTGAGCTCGCCCAGGCAAGGAGAAACTCGCTTAAGCGAGACTTCACAGGTAAACCAGTTTAGCACGCTCGGTCAGGCGAGGAAGCTTAGCTTAAGCGATACAGGCCTGGTTGCTTAAGCTGGGGCTCCTAGCCTAAGCGTGTTGAGTGCAGTTTGTGTGTGTTGTTTGTACTCACTATGGAAACGTGGATCAGGAGATGTTGTGCCATGAGCGGGTAGGTTCATGGATAGTGATTAACATGTGATGGTGTGAGTGGGAAGGTTCATACTCAATTACTCTCCTGTGGGGATACGAGCGAGGTAGGTTCGTATGTTCCGTGCTCGCAGTTGAGAGATGCTACGTGCGGGGAGGTACGTAGCTAGTGGATCACATGTGTTGGACTACGGGCGGGCAGGTCCGTAGAGTAGGACTACGAGCGGGGAGGTTCGTAGAGGCCGGACCACGAGCGGGCAGGTTCGTGTGAGCATCATTAATCCTGAATCCATGGCTAACTTGTTGGATAAATTGGGAGTTTAGAGAGTCAAGGGGGCACCTAGGGTATGAATAGGGTCAAATGCTGGGAATATAATTGGGTGTTTATGTTTTATATTTTGTACGTAATATATGCTTTATATTCTTTTGAGCTCACCCTTTCTGTTTGTATATGGCGATGATCGTGTAATTCATTACACGGGAGCAGATGATCTTTCAGGTGATGCCGAGGGTGCACATGCGACGGAGTGAGGGCTAGCTGGGATAGAGCTAGGATTTTATTAATGTTTCTAAAGTGTTATTGGAACTTGTAAAGACGTTGGATTTATTTACTTTTAAAAATCTTCTCGCAGTTAATCTTAAACTTATGTAGTTTTGAGTATAAATTTTAATAAGTTGGAGACGCTTGTTTTCTTAAATATAATTTTTTAATATAAATCAAGTAATATTCACTAGGGATGTTACACATGATCACATGGTGAAGGCAAAAGAGCTCATAGATTTTTGCTTTCCCTATGTTGTGCTCATCTCAAAATTCATAGAGTACTTTGAAGTGGATGTGGAAGATGAGCTATAAGAATCACTAGAACACATATCCACATATCTTATCTCAATCTATTAATATCTTGTCTCATATCCCCAACTGTGTTTATGAAAGTTAATGACTGATGTGATAGATTTAATAGATTAAAAAAATATTTTAATAGATAAAAATACAAGATTTATTATTTATTTTATTATTATTGTATTTATATTATTGTTATTATTTATATTATTATTTTTTATTATTATTGTTATTTATAATTATTTTTGTATTATTTATTTTATCATTATTTGATTTATTATGTTTTATTTGATTTTAATAAATTAAATTTACTTTTAATAATTATGAAATTACTTCTTAATGTATATTAAAGAAAAACATACTTTTCATGCAAAATCATCACATGTGTGAGGGGAAATAATTTTTTCTTATTTTTTGTAATATGTTACCTCCTTTCTTTCACTTTCATGCATTCCATAGCTTGTCATGTTTTCAAACAGAGAGTCTAAGTCTTACTAAAATTACACTCATTGTAAAGAGACAAATCCACCAAATATATGTAAACCCAACATCTTTTACAAAGTCTTCTTCAATTAAGTAAATATTCATATCTTAATAATTTTTGCCTATATTGATATCTCAATGTTTCTATTTAACAAATATTTATGATTATTTCTTTTTACAGGTCACGGATAACTTTGACAAATTAAGGATAAATTGTCAATAAATTTAATATTGATTTATTATTAAGGTAGGGAATTTTAAGCTCAACTTAACCTCGCAAAATGAGGTAAGGCGACTTTTTGTTTCCACTTGTATATTCTAAATTTATCTTATCTATGGTCAATATGAGATCTTTAACACGTTCCCTAACACTAGGAATATCATGTGTTCACATAGAGAATATTGAACATGGGAATCGCGGGGAGCTCAAGACAACACAATAATTTCAAATCTCAACTAGAATAGATTTTGAATAACTTTGATATACTATATTAAGATAGTAGAATGTTAGTCTTACTCAATCTCACAAAACCAGAAAAGTAAAGTTTGTCATCAATTATAAATTGGTTTTATCTTTAATCAACATGAATGTTTAATAATGGAGACTACTCTTTCTTAAAGACATAATTAGTATAACATAACATGATATATAAATAAGGCACGACAAATTTGAGTGTTGTAACTTATTGCAAAGAGCAAAAAGTTTATTTATTTTTCTTCCAAATATTTAGAAAGAGCTTTTTCAATGAAACCGAAAAAGCCTTTTGCTATCAATCATAAACCACATGAAAATACATTGAAGTCATAAATACAAGCCATAACAATTCAACTTTACAAGAAGGTGATAACAATTGGTGAGTCCTCTCATCAACGAGACATGGTGGGAGCAATTGGAGGTTCTACACCTGCCCTCTTCCACTTCTCAACATTACCTTCCCAACCTTTTAAAACGAAATTGAAATTAATTAGCCTTTAATACATAGAGCGGATTAAATTAGGATTTTTCTCATTTATAAATATCATGATTATGTATTAAGAAATGAGAGAAAAATAAGAGATGAAATAAGATAAATAAATTCATACTTTAAAACGAGATTAATCAACATAGTAGATTATGAATTGGAATAAATAGTTACCGATAGAAGGATGAATTCCACGGTTTTTGAGTTCTCTGAATTCTTGAGTGAGGGAACAAACGCAGCAACAACAATGAGTAAATGAATCAGAATAAGGTTCCTCAGGCAGTGAGAAGAGTCTTCTCAATTTGGATCTGTAAATCGCACCATTTAGCCACGACCACCCATGCGTGTAAATGCAGCACGCTGCATTTTTTGCTGCCAAAATTAAACACTTGAATAAATAATAATTTCTTATAATAATTTAGAGAAAAAATATATTTAACCCAATTTGATGACGAAAAGTTATTAGAAGACCTTGAAATACAATAATTTTATATGGATTGACTTACATATTGTTCCTCCATCGACTATCTCTGCAATCTGCCCAAAGGTGATGCATGGACAAAACAATGTGAAGCAACCTTACAATATTAGACAAATATATTTCAATGTTCACTCAACCAAAACAAAAGAAATAGCCATATTCTATAAAAACAAATTAATAAAAAGAAAATATATGAAAATTACAATGAGAGGGATCTTCCCAACAATCATAGAGTCCAGTGGTCCATTGTCCCTTGGTTGATTGTTTCTCTGGGTTTGAAGCCATATTAGCAAAGCTATAATGCAAGAAGAGAAAATAAACTTCTTTGGTATTTTATCTAAATGGTTACTAAGAAACTACTATTTATAGAGATATCAATCTATGAACATCAAATCGTTTAGTCAAATGACTCAAGTATTTAATTTGTGTATTCTTGGTTACGTGATTACTTGCTTTTAATGTTGGATAAAGGAATTGATTATTGGCAGAGATTTGAATGATATTAAGAAGACATAATATTTTAATAATGTGTTTAGATAAAGGCTTAGTTGTCACTGTGATAACTACGTAATTATTCTTTATGTTTGTCTTTAGATTTTTTTTACTAAAGAGTGATTTATTTTTAAGCAAAATTTGTATAAAAAAAATTCATGTGTTTTTTCTTTTGTAGAAGGATTGTTTTCTAAAACAACTTCATGTTGATTATAAAATAAATTTACCTAAATATATTAAAAATTTATTTTATTAAAAGTACTCTTTTAAAAAAACAAATTAAACATGCAGGCCTAATACTAAAATCTTTATACTCCTCAGCTTCCTTTTAAGTATCGAATTTTGTTGCTGACAAATTTTAAAAGACAAATAAAAACTTACATATGAGTATTTAATCCTATAATATTCTTGATTATGTGTAACTTTGATTAAATGTGGAGGATTTAGGTTTGATTTAAGAACCGGTCAACGTACCAATTCTATTAGAGCGTGATGATGTGGGTACATTCAATTGAGGTGTTTTAAGCATCAAAATTTTCCTCAATTCTTTGCTTTGTTGTGTTAAAAAGAAAACCTATATAACGAGAGGTTATTAATGAGACAAGCAATGGGGAACTTGGACACAAATTTAAAGGTTCAAGTTATATTTTTTATTTATAAATTATTTTTTCTAATTAAAAGAAAAAAATTCATTTCCTCTAACTATTTTCTCTACTCAAAACAAACACACATGATAGTAGAATTTAACAAAATATGACAAATACATGAAAGTGAAACATAAAGATTATCATTAACAATAATATATTATCCAAAGAAAAAATTACTTTTAGTTATTGTTTTACGCTCTTTCAATGACTTAAAATCTTCAATCATTAAATCAGAACTAAAGTTTGTTGCAATATCTCTTTCAATAATATTATTATGTTACTTGTTAAAAATTCAGCTTCTATCTTATTTAACAACGTGTTCTTGATTATTTTCACTACAGAAAAATATCTTTTAGTTATAGCTATATAAACTAGAAGAGTCATGACATGACGCTTCCCTGAATCACGTTCTAATGAATTTTACAATTCATTATGCATAACTCTAAGAATTTTAAAGAGTTGTTTTTCATTTTCTTCACTTCTTGGATTCTCATGAAGTTTCTCCAGTTTAGTTGACGTTGATACATTTTTTTCATCTTCATCATAAGTCTTCCTCTTGAAAAAATAATCATTTTTTTACTCTTTATCATAATTTTTCTAATATGAATTTGTCATCTCTCACCTATTTAGGAAAAGAAAAAATTATGAATACTCCAAAATAAATCTCAAAACCAAAACTCAATATTTTAATAAAATTAACAACTTATAAATTCCCTTATCTTAAAGTAGATTCCTAATACTACTCTTCTATTACACAACTTCAAAGCCAAAAATAACTCTATTTACACAAAGAAGAGCCTTGTCAATAATTAGATCATGATCTTATCTTTAACAAATAGAGATCTGCCTATAATGTAGAAAAGTTAGATACAAGAGAAAAATATATTGCTTCAAACAAAAAAAAAAGGGTAAAAAATAAATTTACTCAAAAGAAGAAATTGTTTGGTCCAAAATGTTCGTTAACTCCTTAATTTTGTCTAAGTGCAATTTGATTTTGAAAATGATGAGAGATTGAGAGTGAAAATTGAGATAAAAAGAAGAGGTGAGAAAGAGAGGTATGGAAAAGAGAGAAACCAAATAAAGGAGAACAAAAAATATCAGAAGAGGAAGAAAACTCAATTTTCAAATTCTAAAAAAAATTCTAAACTAAATTAATATAAATAATAAATAATATAAAAAATTATTTTAAAATATATATAAATTTTTTAAAAAAATATTAGGGGACTTGTGGCTCCCCTTAATCCTTTAAAAGGACCATCCCTAGAGATAGGTGTAAAGATTTATAAAATAGTATCGGAGCTGTAGTTAATAATAACATTCAATTATTTGATTTATAAAATTCTCAAATTTAAATAGATTTTATTTTAATCGAGTCTCACTTTCTAGAAACCACCTTCTTTGTAAACTTTTTCTATAACTACTTTTGTCTTCTTTCTAAATTTTTGAGTCCATCTCTCATCTGTTTGATGATCAGAAACCACTCATGGATCCACGGTGGAGAGATCTACACTTCTGACTGATCAGAATTTCAAACATAATAAGTTCACTTTTTACTTACTTTTGAGTTAGTGTAGCATTTTGAGGCACACATGGTTTTAGGATCCATGCATGAGAATCAAAATAGCTCAAAGTGAATCTTTGTTTAGTTGTGATCATAACGGTATACTTCGATCTATGATTTGATGTTTGTGTGGATAGTTTGAGCATCATGTGATAACTGGAGCTCTAGGAGCAACATTGAGTCAAGGGTGTTTTCTACACCAGGTAAGAGAACTTTCCTTTAAATTTAATTAAATTGAAGACTATTAAATGTGATTTGTATGGTGATGATTTGTGATGAAATAATTGTGTGAAATTTTTTTTAGAATATTGATTCTATATGTATGAAGTAAATTGTTGTATTGATGCTTCATATGTGAATTTGAGTTACTTGCCCTCTTAAATGATTGTGTGAACTAGTTGAACTTGTATGAGGTTGTGGTTTAAGTAAAAATTTGTAGGTTTTCAGCTCAAAATGAATGAAAAGCCTAGATAGGTTGGTCAGAGCACAATCATATCAGAACTAACCTACGAAATTAGCAAACTCATTGGTCAAGCATATAGATCGTTGAGCGAGAACGAAAAATTTGCAAGTCAAAGAGATTCAACACTTTGAGTCATTAGGCGAGCTATTCCTTGTTGGAAGAGCTTGTCAAAAGCAAGGGGTACACTCATTGAGCGAGACAAAACCATGTTGGGTGAGTACGAAATGATGAAAAAGTCGAAAGCAAAGTGTGTATTTGTCTTAATAAAAAAATTTGTAGAATCACTTTTTGTAGAACAAGAGTTTATATTTTGGAGGATATGACTAAGTTTCTAAAACCCTGATCTTGAAGCCTCTTTGAAACAATATATAGCCTTCTTAAACTTGCAAAAAAGATGTGGATAATAACGATTTTTCATATACAATTTTTCTTCCAAATCCTCATTTAGAAACGAATCGTTAACATCAATTTGAAAAATTAGCCACTAAGAGGAAACCTAATAAGTTTTAATACAACCAAAATATTCAATATTATATGAACAAAATTTGTTATTTATATTTTAATACCACCAAAATATTTAAATTAAATTATAACAGTTCTCTCAAAATTGGATTAAAATTTCAAACAATATTAAGAACATAAGGTAAAACGCTAAATAAGGAATTTCATTCAAATTTATCTAACAAGGGCACTAAAAGAAAACACAAAGAGAATCGAAACAAAAAAAAATAAATAAATAAAACAAAAAGATCCTAAAATAATAAGGGTTAAATATGTTTTTGGTCCCTCAAGTTTCAGTGAAATTTGAAATTAGTCCCTCTTCAAAACTTTTGACCAATTTAGTCATTCATCTTTAAAAATGCGTGAATTTAGTCCTTTTCACCAAATTTTGTTAAATTTATCTGACGTCTCAAGCGCATTTCATAATAATATTTGAATTGTTTACACCGTTTGACACATTTTCGTTTCAATGTTAACTCAAATATTATTATAAAATGCGTTTAAAATGTCAAATAAAGTTAACAAAATTTAGTAAGAATAACTAAATTCACGCATTTCTAAAGATGAATCACTAAATTAGTATAAAGTTTTAAAGAGGGACTAATTCCAAAATTCATTGAAACTTGAGGGACAAAAACATATTTAATCCAAATAATAAAAAGCACCAAGAACTAAAACAAAATTGACTTGATATAATAAGTAGCAAAGAGAAATAAATGGACAAGTTATTTATAATTGATTTGATCGATATGAAAAATATTTTTTTTATGTTAATGTATTTAAAAATTAATTAATAAAATTAATTTTTAAAAATATAAATACTTAAAATAAATATTAAATGAAAATTATAATTAAAATAAATTACTTTTAATTTGTTAAAATCTAAAACAAATAACTTGATTTTAATTATTTGTTAAAAATATAATTATAAGTTAAAACATTAACATAAATAATTAACTATAATTTTATCTACAATTGATTATTGTTCTAGCTAAAAGGTTCTGAGTGCAATCTCGTAGAGCACTCAAACTGTTTTGCCATGTCTTGGACAATTACTTGAGTTATCAACATTAAACTCTTTGTTTAATACCTCATACTCTTGTCTTGCAATCCCACTGGTATTGGTCTAACAATTAGATTAGCCTTGGGCCGAGCAACTAGATTAGTCTTTTGGCAGTTAAAGTTCAGATAGACCTTTTGGAAATTAAAGACCAAATCGACATTTGGGCAGTTAAAGACCAGATCGGCCTTTAGGCAGTTAAAGACCAGATAGGCAGTTAAAGACCAGATCGACCTTTGGGCAGTTAAAGACCAGATCGACACTAACACTACAATATTTGATCATCTTTTTATGCATCTAATGATACTAGATCATCTTAGGATGATATTTGATAATATTTTTATGCATCTGATGATACTTGTTCATCTTAGGATGATACCTAGTAATCTTTCTATCGATTTGATAATACTTGATCATCTTATGATGATACCTTGAAAGGTCATTCTAAGGTATCTTCTGGTTGCCTTTCATCTTCTTCAAATGCTTTGAAAAGTTGCCATTATATTTTGGGTGCCTTAAAAGGTCACCAATATTTTTCAGTGCCTTGATAAGTCACTAGGTGTCTTGAGAGGTCACCTTAATTTTTGGGTTTAGTGCCTTGAAAAGTCACTAGGCGCCTTGAAAGGTCACCTTAATTTTTTAGTTCAATGCCTTGAAAGGTCATTAGGTGCCTTAAAAGGTCCACTTAAATTTTTGGTTCAGTGCCTTGAAAGGTCACTAGGTGCCTTGAAAGGTCGCCTTAATTTTTTAAACGCCTTGATAAATTGCCTTTGCTTCTTTGTGAGATGCCTTGATTGATAGCCTTTTTAAATAGGCTTCTTCACCCTCTAGCTAATATAGGTTGTTGATTTAAATTGATCTTTAGATATGACTGCAAAATCCAAGTTGGAAACCCATATATAAACTAAAAATACATACAAAAATGTAAAATAATTGTATCATTTATGATGTTCTTGCATTTTACATATGAGTGATCGACATTTTCCCAATTTGCGTTTGCATATAGGATCTTCAATTTTCTTCTCACCTACATTTTATAAGTAATGGCATTTTCCCTATCTGTATTTACATATAGAGTCTTCAATTTTCTTCTCACCTGTATTTTACAAGGGATCAACATTGGGCTTATTGACCCAACCAACATTGGACCCAACACCAACCAACCATCAACACAAGGAATCATGAATCTTCAACATGCTTGACGAGATAAATGATGAAACATCCTTCAAATATCACTGCAAAGGAACAAATAACAATTAAGGATCATATTTGGTGATCAAATCCTGAGAAATCAATTACAAAAAAAAAAAA
>Ga0209389_1004233_pt1 | contig 11874 bp, 8 predicted proteins | sample CowpearedBW_FD_187526 | JGI IMG/M metagenome (GOLD analysis project Ga0209389, IMG submission 187526) | Root nodule microbial communities of legume samples collected from California, USA - Cow pea red BW (SPAdes) (version 2) | ecosystem: Host-associated > Plants > Roots > Nodule | place: USA... | reverse complement strand
AAACATTTATATATATATATATATATATATATATTTAGAAACATCATTTTCAAGAAAATATCACAAACCAAATTCCAATAATTATGAACTACTTGACTTTATTTATATATATAAATAAAAGTATTTAATTTCTTACTCACGAAACTTTTTCTTTTCACATAAACCTTGTAAATAATAAACATACAAATCAATACATGATTTACAGTAGACTTGAATCTTTAGTTTTTCTGCTATCTTAAAAGTTCAAGTAATCACATATTTGTATCATTTTGCGCATATTGTAATACTTAATTTTATTGTTTTACTGTCTTAAATTTTAAAAAACATTTTTAAACAGTTAACTAGTTGACCGAACCATAAACATAAAGAGTTCAATTTTCTTTAACTGAACGTACAATTCAGTTTTTTTGGAAATAGTTTAATTTTTTTAGTAAAATATAGTATGGATAATCCACAGTTCAATACAATTAGGTTTATTTTGTCATGTCCTGCCCAAAACAAAATATTTAAAAAAATAAAAACAAAAACAAAACGAAACAGCTAGTTTGTGTTGGTTACAAATCCTACAATTAATAAAGAATATCACTTTATGTTAATTTATTAAATAGACGCGGTTTGGGATTAATTGAAAATTGGAGCCATGTATGGAGATTGAGATTAAGAATTCGGAAAGAGACAGAAAACAAAAATATAAAAAAAATAGAAGCATTAACTTTGGTGGAAAAAATAATATAAATCATTAATATAATATAAAATAAAATAATATTGACCAAGAATACTTATACCTTATTTTTGAAAAAATTGTATTTGAAATTTTATTAACTTTCTTTCATAATTTAGAGTAATATTTGAAATTTAAAAGTAAAAAAATAAAAAATCACTTAAAAATATAACTTGAAATAAAAGTCGTCAAAATTTAATATTACAAAATTATTTTCTTACATAGAATTCACTTGTTATATGTCAAATGGTCACTGATTACTCATATCATTTTAGGGTGGTTATATCTCGATTTTAAATACAACCGAGACATAAAAATTCAAAAGACATAAAAATTCAAAAAAGTTACAAAAATATCATCACATCTTTGTATGTATTTCACATCTTTGTATGTATTTTATATGTCTCGTTTGCAGGTAAACCGAGAAATACAGGGCTATGTAAAAAATCATTATGCACCGGTGCAAATCAATTATGGACGCACAAATTATAATTTTGCATTGAGTTTTTGAAAAACATTTTCAAAGGAATGTCGATTAATTGGTTTTACTATTACAAGCATGAATCATAGACCAAATCAAACAAAGAAATCACTTTTGAACACAATCTGTTGGCTTAAAGGAGACTGTTTTCTTCTGCAGATCATAGCCAACCAAGATGTTTTTCTGAGCAAAGTTTCCAAAGATCGAAGAGCTTTTACTTGCCATGAAAGCAAAGCAAACTACTCCATCACCCGAATCAATGAAGGAGTTGTCAACACTTAACTTCACATCTGCATCGCCACTGAAATGTGCTGTTATCACTGGTGCATGCAGTTCATGAAGTGCACCTTTGTAGCAAAGGCTCAACAATGGATCCTTAACACGTTTTAACTTAACTTCATTTGCCACTGCTGATTCCAGCTTTGAATAAACATCATCCGGCAAAAAAGTGAGTGTTGTCCCAGAATCAATTATGATGTTTCCCTCTTCATTAGATTTTCCAAACTCTATTCTGTTTTTTCCAACACTGAGTGCTTCCAGTGTCAGATAGTAATGACCATGATAGGCTAGTGGGGTGGAAACAGTGTGATTCCCAGAAACCACAGCAGCTTCTCCAAAACTGAGTTTGCTAGGTTTGTTATATATCGGTGCAAGACAATAAGAAAATTTTCCACCTACTGAAGAACTCAACTGAGATATCAGAGACAAAGATCCATGACCTAAACCAACCATGCCAGAACTTTTCTCTTCAGAGGAAACACTGTTGTTACGGCCACATCCTATCACAGTTCTGGGAAATTTGACAGAAGAGCCATTGGTGGAGCCTAAGGTGAGTGTCTCCAAACCAAGATCTCCATGTGAGTATCTTCCATCCTCGTACAAAATACTGTATTCACAGTTTTTGTGTTTGTGTGAATAGCAAGAGTTATCTGACAGTGATTTGCATGAAGTGGAAGAACAAGGAAGGGTTTTGTAGGTGGTGGATTTTGAAGAGTTGAAGATTGGTGTGGTTTGGTTGTAACAAGTTTTACAAGGTTGACACTGCGTCCAAACTAGATCACTGCCTGTGTCAATAATGCCAAAAACTTTAACTTCTGGGGTTCCAACTGAATAACTCATCACGTAGTCACCTATATCTGGTGTCACACTGGATTCAGCAGTGTTTTTAGAGACAAAATTTTGGTGGAAATGATTAGCACGATGAATGGAACGACGAACAGCATTGGCAACTCGATGGAGTTGAGTTTCTGTGGGACGATAGAATGGTGATTTTGGTGAGTCACGGTGGAGGATCTCCACAGTGAAACCACCATTGAAAGCCTCTGAGAAAGAGAAGAAGTAAAGATACAGTAAAAGAATGGTCTGAGAAGAATGTGAGATTGATGTCATCATCACTGAAAATGCAGTGATTAAACAAAATCTCCTGAATAATCACTATACCACATTCCTTGTGACAATTTATATTGGTGTGTGAGTGTTTGTTTGTTGAATTGTGCTTCAGAAAAAAGACAATTTTATTGGAATATTCTGATAGCATAAACTTTTAATTAATAATATTTTCATTAAATTGTTGTATTAGTAAATAATTGACTTTTGAATAAGTACGTATAAACATTAAACTCACATTAAAAATCATTAAATTTGAAAGTAATAAAATTTTTGAATAAATAAAATAAGTATGTATAAATAAAATAAAGACAAGCTTTTTCGAGGCTGAAATCACTACTAAAATTCTTATATTACATGAAAATCTTCTTACAAATTTGTTAAAACAATTTGTAAGAAAAGACTTTTTTCTGTTATTTTTTCTAAAACTTTTAATTGGCAGGTAATTTCTTCGTGGATAATTATTTTCTACAAAATTATAAAATTTGCAAGTATTTCCTATAAAATTTGGTGTGAAAAGTGTTTTATTACAAAATATTTTACAAAAAAATTGACAGCAATTTTCTGTAAATTTTTTTTTCATTACAAAATTTATAAGTATTTTCTAAAAAAAATTTAAAACAAAATTGGTAGAAAATATAAGTTATTTTCGTATCGAACATTTATTCTCACTCGTTTTCAATATGAGGTCCTTGTATCAATTTTGTCACAAGTTTCTCATATAAATATTGGCATAATTGATATATCATCCCAGAAAAATACATTGCCTGTACACTACATAGTTAAAGCCTAACAACCTAACACGACCAGAAATCTGGTTTTGAGCATTGATAAAGGTTAGAAACTGCAGACTTAGTATCCCATGTCTCAGCAATAATATAAACATCATAAAAACATTTTTGGTTTCTCATACAACTGCTTGATCATAAATTAATGATATAGTTGAATTTGAGATATTGCATAAATCAAAATTTTCAAGTTATTAATAATAAAATTGTGTTTATTATTATTTATTTTATGGTTATATTTATTGAATCATATGATAAAGTCTTTGGCTTGCTGTTATAATAGGGATTTTAATAACGAGAAACAAATCTTATATAATTTTGATTTAAATTGTTTTTTATTAAAGGATTGTCGAGGATAGAAGATCATTAAACCATATAAATCAATATATATGTAATATATATGTAATGACCTTTATCAGATAAATATTAAAATATTTTCTCTTTTTTTTAAGTTACACATATAAAGATATGACTCAAAGGAAAATTTTATGATAGTTAAAATCATCTTTGAATTGTCAATTGAAAAATTCTTTTCAAAAGATATATAATTTTCTTAGACTTGAAATTATCACAAAAATTAATAAATTATTTATTATACTTTGATATTAGACATTTACTAATTTGTAATGTTAGTTAAATGATTATTGAGTACGATTATAAATTCTCGTGGGATTAATTATTATAAGAAAGAATCTATCAATTCTTAGTAAAGACTATAGACTTTGATGAGAGTATTATGAATAAAAGAAGAAAGGAGTTTTTTAAATCATTTATCATGTGTTACTTATTCTTATTTAACAGTTATATATTGTAGAATTAATATAGAGATATAAACATGTAAAGAATATTATATTAATCTTCTAATGATTCTAAAATAAAATGTACTTCATACTATTAATAAATTAATGAATCTACGGAGTCACACACTGACTCGTGTTTGTTTGACAGGAAATATATTATTGATTAAATTAAAAGATTTAATTTTAATTAATTAATATATTTTCTCTAAATGGAACATTATTATATTTTTTGGTAGCACTAAAAGTAGTTTAAGAATATATATATATAAATTGATTAAGTAAGACTTAATCAAAGATTGATAATTCAAAATTTAAATATGATTTAATGATATATTTTGTTACTGGAAATAAAACTTGGATTTCGATCTATTAGATAGAAGAAAAAAAAAGCAAATACGGACCTGGGTGGTAGTTTAAGAATTTGAAGGAAATAAATTTTTAGAACCATCATAGCCGATTAAGATATTTTTACTTAAATATTTGTCTACGTATCTAGTATGCATGATTTAACCAAAAATATATCCAATTCTTTTTTGTTATGCATGTTATGTTATGAATGTGATTTATAACCTTCAGATATCTCATAGAGATTGAACAAATGGATATAGAGTTAAAGAATTGAAAAAAAAAAATTAAATGATCTAATTGAAGTTTGTCGAATATAAGAAGTGTTTACTGAGTAATTTAAAATATTAAACAATGCATTGAATTTATTCTATTTAGCTTGAATTGATTCTATTTTAGTCCAATCTTTGGATCGAAACTGATTCTATTTTGATAAGAAAGGCTTATGTGAATCACAACGTTATTCCATGGAACATTATAAACGGATTAAGATTACTCTCATATTTAGGAAAGGAAACATGTATATAAACAAACTTTAACATGTTCTATCTTAAATGGAAATACTAATTAAATAAAAAAATGCAAAATAAAATAAGTAACATTTGTTATTTTAACATAATATGGAGAATTTCATTAATGAAAAACATCAAGTACATATATATTTGGAATCGAGTACACAAGACGGGTACCAAAGGATTATCCAAATTATGATTGAGGTTGAATCAAACATGGTGTCACATATATAAAACCATTATCCTTATATTTTGAAGAGGTAGAGTGTTCTCATTTTAAGGAGATGGAATTGGCTTCTGAATAGGCAATTTGGGTAGAAATGGTTTCTTGAATTTGGGATAAAATGGTAGTTTAGGAATAGACTTCTTGAAAAAAGGCTTTGGTTTTAAGAATTCCTCTGACTCAATGGTAGGAATAGGGTTTTTCACAGCAAATGGTTTAGGAATTGGCTTAACAAATGGTTCCGGAACAGGTTTAAGGACAGGAATTGGCTTAACAATTGGCTTTGGAACAGGTTTAAGAATAGGAATTGGCTTAACAATGGGAACTACCTTTGGAACAGGTTTAATAATAGGAATTGGCTTAACAATGGGAACTACCTTTGGAACAGGTTTAAGAATAGGAATTGGTTTAACAATAGGAATTATCTTTGGAACAGGTTTAAGAATAGGAATTGGCTTAACAACAGGAATTATCTTTGGTACTGGCTTAACTATGGGAATAGGTTTTGGGAAAATACCTTTGAATTTTGCTTCTTCACTGGGAATTGGTTTTGGTGTAGGTTTCTTGTAAAATGGAATAGGAATAGGTTTAATGAGAGGAACTGGTTTTGGAATAGGTTTAGCAAATGGAATTGGTTTAGGAAACAATCCTTTGAACTTTGATTCTTCATCATCTCCTTCTGGGTTTACTTTTCCTAAATCTTCATTCACAACCTTCCCATCCTTGTTCACTTCATTGCCTGCATAAAAATGCAATAAATATATAAACTAATAGACACACTAATTAAAGAAAACAAAACCTCATATATAAAAGCCTAAAAGGGAGTAATGTGTCAGTATTTGCATACACAAACCTGAAATTTGAGTTGTGGCTAAAACAGAAGTAGCATAACTGAAAGTGACAAGGAGCAACAAGGGAACCCAGAAGCACAAAAGTGCAGAGTTCAGAGTGGAACCCTTTCTCATTGCTAAAACAAGTAATGGAAACTAAAAGTTGGAAATGTGTGAAGGTTTGAGTCATAGTTGTTGCATAATCACATTATTTATAATTCCTAGCTTGGGATTAGTTGGTGATTGGTCATTACATGCTATGAAATAATGCACTCCGAAATTTTAGATTAGGTTTAGGATTATAATGTGGGTGGTTGCAACTTTGACCAGTGTTTGGAGAGGTGAGAAGAGTTTAACACCGTTATTGTAGCTGTGTTGGTGAGGAATGGTGTTTTCAATAAATGAGTCTGCTGGGTAACATGTTTCTTTTTCTTTTGTGTGTTGAAAACTGCATAACTTCTGCAGAAGGTTCAAATGCAACATGACAAAGCAGATTTCATATATTTTATTGTATACACTTAGTGTAATACTATTGTAGGAGGTTTTTAGTGTAATACTCAACCATTGTTCACTACATCACCAACTACTATATCATACGTTTCAACCATCTTAACTATATAAAGGCAGTAACTTTATCCAATTTTGTGGGGGACAATTTCATGCATAGCATGCACATCGGATCTTGCATTTCTCCTCATAAGAGCCCAAGTTCCCATCTCTAACCCATGTACTTCATCCTTGAACAAACTAGGGCTCATTGTATCTTCTACACAAAATATCGATCTCTTTGAATAAGAAAGGTTGACCACAATGGAAGGGGTTGTGAGAAAGAATATTGTCCATGTTCATTAGCAATATTACAAGAGTATTTAAGTTTGTATACATCGAAAGATGTTTTCCTTCTTTCCGGTGAGTAAACTTGTGATCTTTTAAACCACATTCTTTTTAAACCTTGTGTGTGTTAGTTAAGAGTAATTGTATTCCAAATAATACTTGATTTTATCCATGAGTGATTATGTTTAAAATAATTTTTATTTTTAACTAGGAGTGACTATGTTTTAAATAATAACTATTTTTAAAATAATGTTTATTCTTAACTATGAGTGACTATGTTTCACTACAAAAAAACATGTAAATACTGACGTTTATTTTTGTAATTTATGTCGTTTTTAACTGTCATTATTTACTTGAGTGACGGTTTTCTGAAATGTCGTAATTCTTGCCGTCACAAAGTATAATATGGCAGTTATAGATGAACCGCCGCAACAATTGTCATTTTATACAACGTATAAAGTGACAGTTTAAAGAGGCAAAAAACGTCAGTTAAAACTGACGTAATATTTTTACTGAATAACAAATATAATGTGAAAAATGACACTTTAAACTGACATTATTATCATTATATTATGACATTTTTAATTGTCATCAATTTAATTAATTATAATTAATTTTGAAATTAATTACGTCATTATCAAGTGTATCAAGTGACGTAATTATTTAATTATTTATTCTTTTTTAATATTTCTTATATTTTCATAATTCGATTAGGTTGATTTGAACCTAAATCTGGATGAAGTGGCTCGATGAGCTTGAGATCGGTTATGGGGTAGCCAACGAAAAGAAGACTAGGCAGGAGAAGCAGAATCTCTTGCTTCCGAGTGGATGTTTGATGGTTAGGGAACAAAACACACCACATTCCGTTGTGGTGATAGTGAAAATGGAGAACTGAACCACAAAAGTTTTAGAAAACTGAGATTTAAATTCTTATGTTAATGGTGATAGCAAAAAATGAGAACTTTGGTGAATACTTTCGGTGTTCAAGGTTTGATAGCGGGAGGATGAAAACACAAGAGCGGGACATGGAAAGTGAAAGAGCAGACATGAAAATTGAGAAGTAAGAGGGAAAGTGAAATTGATGAAAGTTATATTGATATTAATTAAAAAATGACAGTTAAAAACGTCATATTTTACATGTAAAATGTGACGGTTCAAATAATGATAGTTAAAAATATCGCATTTTACATGTAAATTGTGGCAGTTCTTTAATTATCATATTATATCGTAAAAAGTGGCGATTTTAAAGAACTGTCATATTAAAATTGTTACAATATACATGATTTTTTTGTAATGTTTCAAATAATACTTATTTTTAACCACGAGTACTTGTGTTCCAAGCAATACTTGTTCTTATTGATAAGTGGTTCAAAAAATACAGTCTTAACTAGAAGTGATTATGTTCCAAACAATACTTAGTCTTAATTAGGAGTTGTTGTGTTATAAATGATACTCCATCTTAGCCAAGAGTAACTGATAACTAAAGAATACTCACTTTTAATAGAAATGATTAAAGTCCAAATAATACTCATATGTATTATGCAATAGTAGTCTTTCTAGTGAAACTCAATGTCAATTGAGAACCAACAAGTATTTGCAAAATTAAGTTTTGGAAAACGCTCTTTAAATTGTGTCTAACATTTATCATTATAGGAAATGTCTTAAGAAAATATTTTAATAGTTCATCCATCAAACATTCACTTCCTCTTATGGTTGAAATTGAATCCAATGGTTTTAAAGTTCATTAAAAAATTATTTAACCCTTTTCATCTAACTAGGCTTGTTTGAAGAAAAGGGTTTAAAAACAAAATGATTGCAATCTACAACCAACCTAAGACCTAATTTAGTGTTATTTCGTTGTAATATTATAAGTGCTCTAATTAAGATTATAAATTCAATTTGTAGAATTTAAGTCTTGTGTAAAAATAGTTATATTTCTTCAAACAAAATTAAAATTAGATATCTCAACTCTTCAATATGTCAAATGGAAATACTAATTAAATAAAAAAATGCAAAATAAAATAAGTAACATTTGTTATTTTAACATAATATGGAGAATTTCATTAATGAAAAACATCAAGTACATATATATTTGGAATCGAGTACACAAGACGGGTACCAAAGGATTATCCAAATTATGATTGAGGTTGAATCAAACATGGTGTCACATATATAAAACCATTATCCTTATATTTTGAAGAGGTAGAGTGTTCTCATTTTAAGGAGATGGAATTGGCTTCTGAATAGGCAATTTGGGTAGAAATGGTTTCTTGAATTTGGGATAAAATGGTAGTTTAGGAATAGACTTCTTGAAAAAAGGCTTTGGTTTTAAGAATTCCTCTGACTCAATGGTAGGAATAGGGTTTTTCACAGCAAATGGTTTAGGAATTGGCTTAACAAATGGTTCCGGAACAGGTTTAAGGACAGGAATTGGCTTAACAATTGGCTTTGGAACAGGTTTAAGAATAGGAATTGGCTTAACAATGGGAACTACCTTTGGAACAGGTTTAATAATAGGAATTGGCTTAACAATGGGAACTACCTTTGGAACAGGTTTAAGAATAGGAATTGGTTTAACAATAGGAATTATCTTTGGAACAGGTTTAAGAATAGGAATTGGCTTAACAACAGGAATTATCTTTGGTACTGGCTTAACTATGGGAATAGGTTTTGGGAAAATACCTTTGAATTTTGCTTCTTCACTGGGAATTGGCTTAATATCTGGAATTGGTTTTGGTGTAGGTTTCTTGTAAAATGGAATAGGAATAGGTTTAATGAGAGGAACTGGCTTTGGAATAGGTTTAGCAAATGGAATTGGTTTAGGAAACAACCCTTTGAACTTTGATTCTTCATCGTCTCCTTCTACATTTACTTTTCCTAATTCTTCATTCACAACCTTCCCATCCTTGTTCACTTCATTGCCTGCACAAAAAGTGCAGTTATTAAATAGCAGAAATGAACACAATACACAAAATGAATGAAGTTCATCAGGGATCAGTCTCTAGTTTAATACATTTTGAAAACTTACTAAGAAAAACCTCATACATATGAAAGCTTGAAAAAGAATAATAAGCACAAACCTGAAATTTGAGATATGGAAAGAACAGAACCTAAGTTGGCAAGTAGCAACAAGCAGAAGCACAAGAGTGCAGAGTAGAGAGAAGAACCCTTTCTCATCGTTAAAACAAGTAATGGAAGCTAAAAGGAGAAATGTTGAAGGCTTGAGTCACAAGTTGATGCATAATCACATTATTTATAATGCCTAGCTTTCATGATTTTTCTTAACAGAACTTAGAACCTTGGAGTTGATTCCTCATTAGTCATTACATGCTTTGAAATATGCTCCGAAATTATAGATTTTGTTAATTAGGATCATAATGTGGGTGGTTGCAGCTTTGACGTTTGTTTAGAGTGGTCAAATAGTGTTTTAACACCTTTGTTTTTGGTGTGATAATGATAGATTCTCTCTTCAATAAGTGAGCCTGAGAAAGATGTTTCATAAATCAACCATAATAATGCAATCATAATAATCCAACGTAGCATTTTTCTTGCTATCAACTTTTTTTGGCATTCAGCATTTGTCTTCTCCAAACAATGAAAAAGAAAAGAAAGACCTAATTTGGAGTCTCATTTAATGGAGGGAGAGCATCCATGGATTATGACAGCAGCAGCAACATCGGTGTTAAACACTTTTGACCTCTCTAAACATATGACAAATATGAAGAGTTTGAAAAACCAAGTATTCAAAGACATGATCAAGAAGCAAAATTCAAAGGATTTTTACACAGAGATACACCACATTTCAATCTCAATAATGATTGCATGATCCTTTCGTACCCTTCTTGTGTACTAGATTTTGGAATACATGTAATTAACATTTCTCCTTAATGAAGTTCTTAATATTACCGTCTGTAAGATTGATAACATGTATTGAAGTAACAAATGGTACTGAATTTTGTTAAAAGTATCTGTTTTCAATTGGTTTTTGCATTTTACCTCCATGATATATATATGATATTTAGTTAAGGGTGTTCATAAGTCATTGTCTTTTTTTCATCAGAATAGATAAAGAATTGATTTCAATGTAAACATTCATTTTTTTTATTTCTAATTTTTATTTAATGTGAGATAATAAAAACGAATGTTATTTCTTATTTTTATTTAATGTGAGATGATAAAAAATAATGTTTATATTGAAAGTGATTTTTTTTGTCTATTTTAATATCAAAGTCCAAGAGTATTTATTAACACAAATTCAAACATGTGAATTAACTCAACCAAAAAAATATTCAATTTGATTCTCATCAATCCCGATATCCGTCGATAAAACTGTTAGTAAAATGATCGATTAAATCTGATGAGATTACTTTATATATTAAGGAAGGGGTAGAAGAGAAGAGAAGAAGAGGAGGAAGAAACGCAAAAGCGACAAAGACACAAACAATGGTTATGTGGCAACACGTCCACAATGGTAACAACCATAGTTGAAAGAGGAGGAAAAAGATGAAAAGGGAAGATGAAGAGAAAAAGGAAGAGCTAGTGACAACAATGGATGCAACAACAGTGAAGTGGGAGGAAAGCGAGAAGGAGTGGAGAAACAAAAATAAATGAAAAATAAGAGGAAAAGGAAAAAGAAAAAAAAATACCAAATTATAACATTTACAATTAATTTGATCGATGTCAAAATTTTTCAGTAATTACTATCGAATATTTATGGATGAATTTGTAGTCAATTAATAATCACTAACAAATTTTGCATCCGTCATTAAAATTAATCGATAACTATTTTATTAATAAATTTTTGATCATCAATAAATTAAACAGTCAAATCTTATGAAATTATTTTATATATTAATAGAAGATGAGGAGACGTGAGAGCAACAGAGACCCAGCGACGATAATGATGTGAATAAACAACAGTAACAATCAAGGTCAAAAGAGAAAAACAGAAGAA
>Ga0209389_1004232_pt1 | contig 11874 bp, 12 predicted proteins | sample CowpearedBW_FD_187526 | JGI IMG/M metagenome (GOLD analysis project Ga0209389, IMG submission 187526) | Root nodule microbial communities of legume samples collected from California, USA - Cow pea red BW (SPAdes) (version 2) | ecosystem: Host-associated > Plants > Roots > Nodule | place: USA... | reverse complement strand
ATCGTTGCTTCCGAGACCCCGTGCTTGCGAGCCAGGTCGGCCGTCTTTGCCCCAGCCTCATGCTCCTTCAACACTGCGATAATCTGCTCTTCCGTGAACCTTGCTCGCTTCATCTGTCCGTCCTTCCTCGGGCCGGACTCTAACTCCATCTGGAGGAAATACGCAGGGGCAGGTCACCTCGCGCGCAACCACGATCCGCCGCCAGGAAACATGGTGGTGTGGCGAGGCCTAACACGCCTCAACGACATCGCCTTCGGCCTCTCAATCAGAACTCGTCGACGATGTGGGTAATTGAAAGCTACGCCGGATGCGTACCAAGAACGCAGGCGCGTCGCCTGAGAACATCGCTTACGACTGTCACGGCCGCCGAATCGAATCTGACTTAAGCACCTAGGTTGAGCCGTGCGACATCATGCCGACTCCCACCTGAGTAAATGGCAGGACCGTGAGGACCTCGACCGCGCCGAGCGCGCCAGCGCCAATCTCGTCAGCTCGCTCGTCATCGGCGCCGCGAACGACGAAGCGTTGGTTCGAACAGCACTCGCTTGCCCTGTTCCAACGAACAAACAAAACGCTGGATCACGCACCTCGAGCTCGTCAGAACATCAAATGTACGGTCGCGGGGAAATCAATGTACTTCTAATCGGAGCGATCCAAAATGACGAGCTTTTCTATGTCGCTCCAGTTTCGCCGTCGACCCGTTGAGCGCGATGAAACGCCTCGAGTTCGACCTTGCCATCTTTAGGAAGGCCTCCACTTTCATTGCAAACGCGTGCGGGATTAGGGCAAACAGCCTAACACAGGGACAGGCCCTTTTGTTCGTCCTTTGCAAGCTGATGCAAGAAGTCACACCACGGCAGCTGCTTTGCGCGTCCCTCGTAGGCGCTCCGAACGCCTACGAAGCAGTTCTACAGTGGTTAGCATGACAATCGCGAACAGGGTCAGAACAGTTGCGGCAGCCGTGATCGTTGGGCTGATCTCCTGGTTGATGCCGGAGAACATCGCTTTGGGCAAGGTACGCTGATTGGCACTTGTGATGAACAATGCGACCACAACCTCATCGAAGGAAGTTATGAAAGCGAAAAGAGCGCCGGAGATCATTCCTGGAAGAACAAGGGGAAGCGTGATCTTGAAGAAGCTGGTAACAGGCGGCGCACCGAGACTAGCCGCCGCACGAGTCAGCGAATGGTCGAAACCAACCAAAGTCGCGGTTACGGTGATCACGACGAAAGGTGTTGCTAATGTTGTGTGCGCCAGAACCAGGCCTACAAAAGTATTGAGCAGTCGGGCATCTGCGTAGAAGAAATATATCGCGACGGCTGTGATTACGACCGGTACGACCATTGGCGAAATCAGCAAGCTTATCACGGCTGTGCGCCATGGAAATTTCGGCCGACTAAGCCCCAAAGCGGCAAGAGTACCCAGCACAGTTGAGAGAACCGTTACCATAACGGCAACGAAGATCGAATTATAGAGTGAGCCCACCCATCTGTCGGTCAGGAACAACTCCTCATACCAACGCAGTGATAAGCCTGGCATCGGAAAAGTGAAAAATGGTTCGGAATTGAATGAGAGCGGGACGATCACCAGAGTTGGTGCGGTAAGAAAGATGAATACTCCCCCACAAAGCACTCGGTGTAGGTAATACCAGCTCCTCTCGAGCGGAGACGCATACGACGATAAGGCCATTGATCTACCCCAGCTTGATTCGATCGATGCCGACTAACTTGTTGAAAACAAAGTAAAGCGTTAGTGTTGCCGTGAGCAGTATGGCGCCCAGAGCCGACGCCATTCCCCAGTTGAGGTCCTCGTTCGTATAGTGGGCGACGAAAAAACTAACCATTTGGTCGCTCGGCCCCCCGACCAGTGCCGGCGTAATGTAGTAGCCAAGGCAGAGAATGAACGTAAGTAAGCAGCCCGCAGCTACCCCTGAAAGGGTTTGCGGGAAATACACCTTCCAGAATGCATAGAACCGACCTGCGCCTAGGGATTGTGCAGCGCGGACATAATTAGGCGAAATTGTCTTCATCACGCTGTAGATCGGCAAGAGTGTAAATGGCAGTTGGATGTGAGACATGGCGACTAGGGTACCAAAACGGTTGTAAATGAGTTCAGCCGGTTGCGAGATCATATGTGACGCCATGAGAAGCTCGTTGACAATGCCGTGTCGCTGCAGAAGCACTACCCAGGCAGTGGTTCGTACCAACAAGGACGTCCAAAACGGCAGAAGCACCATGATCAGCAGCAGGTTGGCATGCTTCGGCGGCAGTGTTGCTAATAGGTAGGCAACGGGAAAGCCCAACAGTAATGTTGCCACCGTCACGCCGAAGCTGATTGCAAACGTACGAAACCACACGTCCTGGAAGATTGCGTTTTGCGGTGACGAAGCAACAATCTCGCTATTGGGACCATATTGGTAATCGGCCGCCCGCAACAAGTAGTAGAATGTGTAAGCTGAGGTTCCGCGCTTTAGCAAACTCCAGACGTCGTGCCGGCCCCAGAGCGCGTCGATTCTGATCACCGCCTCTTTATAGGGACCGCTCGAGACTTCTTGCACACTTCGGGCACTCGACGTCACCTTGCTGACCACACCGGCAATCTCATAATTCATCCGCTTACCGATTACGCCGACAGTGCCTTGGTCTATAGTTTGTTTAAGGTCCACCACAAGCGCGGCGTAAACCGGCTCATCCGGCAGGCCATTACCATCCCACTGTCTGAGTTCGTACATCGTTCGCGGCAACAGCGTCAGAAGGGTATCATCGTGAACTGCCTTGACCAACATCCGCGCTATTGGCAGGGCAAAGAAAATAAGAATGAAGAAGGCTAGCGGCAGGACGAGAAGTAAGGCCTTGAACTTATGCCGACGCTCGGCACGTATCAGCGTGACACGCAAAGGAACTCCATGCGGTTCATCGAAGATTTGGCCGTCCGAGATTGCCATAGACCTCTTACCCCTGTTAGTTCACGCTAAGCGCGAGGAGGTCAAAGCCTCCTCGCTTTCCTTTATAGCTCACTTCGCCAGCCAAGCAGTAAAGCGCTCGAGCAGTTCCTCCCTATGATTGGCCCAGAAGACCGGGTCCGTGATGAAAGCGTTGGTCATGTGATCTGCAGTGTTGGGCAACACAGCTCGCGTCGCTGGTTCGATTTCAGCCAAGGCATCAGCGTTGGCAGGCCCATAAGAGATGTAGCGGGCGAGGTTGGTCTGCGCTTGTGGAGACCCCGCAAAGTGGAGGAACTTGTATGCGGCGTCCAGGTTCGGAGCACCCTTAGGAATCATCCAGATGTTGAGGCTAAGCGCCTGTCCATCCCAAATAATTTCGAAGTTCTTGCCCGAGTTCTTGTTCGCGTCATAGATTCGACCATTTGCGGCTGACGTCATAATGACTTGACCATCAGCAAGAAGTTGCGGCGGCTGAGCGTTAGAGGTCCACCAGATCACGTTCTCTTTGATTGTGTCGAGCTTTTTGAAGGCGCGATCGACGCCCTCAGGCGTGGTTAGTATTTTGTAAACGTCTTTGACCGGTACTCCGTCGGCGATCAAGGCCCACTCTAGATTCCACGTCGGCGACTTCATGAGGCCTCGCTTACCCGGGAATTTCTTGATGTCGAATAGATCCCCAATTGTCTTGGGGCCGCTCGGCAATTTGTCTTTGTCATAAGCCAAGATGACCGAGTAAACTGACTCGGGGAACGCACAGTCGTATTTGTCGGCATCAGTAAACTTCGCCCGGTCGAGCCCCAGCTTCTTCCAGTCGATCCTCTCAATAACGCCTTCATCGCACAACTGTCGTGCCGTACTGACGGTGGCTGAGATGACATCCCAACTAACCGCCTTGGTCTGGACCATGGCCCGAATCTTCGCTAGGTCGCCATTATATTCGTCTTCATTGACCTTAACGCCTAACTGCTTTGTAAAAGGCTCGATAAACGCTTGGCGCTGCGCTTTCTGATAAGCTCCGCCATAAGATACGAATGTAAGCTGCTCGCTGGCAAAGGCTGGGTTCGTAGCGGGCAGAATTGCGACTAAGCTCGCCATGAGGCCGGTGCTCACCCAAACAACTCTCATCTTTTTCTCCTCGTTTTCCGCCTCAAGTGGACGCGGTGTTGCACAGACTTGTTTTTCGGGAAACAGGGCTATCTCTCGACCCCAAGCGCCCTGCAGTCCTCGATCTTCCAACCTATTGTGATGGTCGCACCGGGCTCAACGAGCGTGAGATTCTCAGCACTACTTAACTTGATGATGAAGTCGTCACAACCACAGGCTAAAAGCCGGACTCGTACATGGTCCCCGAGGTAAATTAGCTCCTCGATGCGTGCGCTAAAAACATTGGGCATTGAACCAGGAACGGGATTCAGTGTGACTCGCTCTGGACGCAGGGACAGCTCTGTCGGCGCGCCCACTTCGACATTGATTGCGAGCGCCCGAACATTACCTACGCCGCAGATTTCCACGTTGCACTGTGGGCCATCTATTGCGATAACCTTTCCACGCATCTGATTGCTCTCGCCGATAAACCGAGCAACAAAGGCATTCTGTGGTTTTTCATAAAGTTCAACAGCTGTAGCGAGCTGCTGAATGATTCCGTCCTTGAAGACGGCGATGCGGTCCGACATAGTTAGTGCCTCGGCTTGATCGTGCGTCACATAGACTACTGTTACGCCAAGCTCCTCATGGATGTGCTTGATCTCGAGCTGCATATGCTCGCGCAATTGCTTGTCCAGCGCTCCGAGTGGCTCATCCATTAAAACCAGCTTGGGCTCGAAGACGAGCGCGCGCGCGAGCGCGACACGCTGCTGCTGGCCGCCGGAAAGCTGACCGGGCCGGCGATTGCCATATGCGCCAAGTCGGACGATCTCAAGAGCGCGCTTAATCTTTGTCTCTATTTCTAGCTTGCCGAGCCTGCGAACCTTCAACGGGAAAGCCAAATTTTCTTCCACAGTCATATGCGGAAACAGCGCGTAGTTTTGAAATACCATTCCTATATTGCGCTTGTACGGGGGAACGTTGTCTATCGCGCGCCCCCCCAGAAAGATTTGGCCACGGGTAGGCGTCTCGAAGCCGGCAAGCATCATGAGGCTTGTTGTCTTGCCGGAGCCAGACGGACCGAGCATGGTAACGAACTCTCCGCCGGCAATCTCCAAATTAAGATCTTTTACGACTAGGGACTCGCCATCATAAGTCTTTTGGATATCGATAAATTTTACCAGCGGGTCATCATCATTTAGCATCTGTCCAACATTTTTGGGCTCTCCCATTACTGCGGTCTCGGTGATCCGGCGAGACCAAGTATATTCGTTGGCGGCTATGGACATTGGTTGCAACTCCCCTGGCAGCTTCTCCATCATTGACCACATTCAGGATCCTCAAATCAGGAGCCCAGTCAACGTAAAGGCATAAAGCTAGATTTCTTCCTGAGCTCTTTGCTCGAACCTAGCCACTCCAGGAGTCTATCGACTGCAAAAATAGGCCCTATATCGGCTGACAATCAGCGTATATCCCCGGCACGATGCAGGATTCCTGAAATGAACTACTCAAAGTCGTATAGGCTCCATCTAACACGCTCGGCAACCTCCTCGAATTGATCTGACCTGATCAGGGCACAGCATTTCTGCCTGATAGCGCAATCGACAGTCGCGCGACAAAGATTTGGGTGACGCACCGCTCCGCTTTATGCGATCGAGAAGACGATCCGAGGCATGATTGTCAACGACCGGGCCATCTGGACAAGCCGTCGCTGGCATCGCTCAAGACTCTGGTTCGAGCAGCAGCTCGCGTTTCTGTTATGAGATCTTCACGGCTTTAAAACGTTAGAATGGCCTTACGCCCTTACTGGACGATGGTCGTATCGAGCTGGATAGCAACATTGTCGAGCGCGGCATTCGCCTCATCGCGGCCACTCGCTCGTTGTGGCCCCGTCTTTAAGTGTTTCGAAGCGCTGGAAGTTGATTCGCTTAGTAGGTGCGAAACGGGCGATATGTTCGCGAGTTCGCGTAGTTACAACATCGAACTCGAGATTCCGACGGTCGCATTTTGATGAGGGCGCGCCACTCGCGCGCGAGGACTGTTGAAGCGGAAGTGCTCCGTTTGCAGTGCGAACGTCGCCGCTCGCGCCGATCTGTGCTGACACTACCCCAACAACCATGTTGAGATCGATGTTCCTGGTCGACGGCGCAGAAGGTGCGTGCCATGGCATGCGATTTGCGGTCGGATCGGGGATCCGCAGTGCGCCAACTGTCGGCTTTCAGGCTCCGGCACGACAGTAGCCGAAAAAGTGAGCTGCGTAGCTGCACTTTCACCAGATAAATCCGAAATCCGAGCAGCGAGCGAGAGCCGCAGCCGGTGGCCCATGGCTGCTCCGCACCAGCCCAACCGTGGGAACGAAGTACGAGGTCCCCCACAGGCAAGGCGGCATCCTGCATTACGCCGCGCTCAACTGGGCTCAGCGCGCACTAGCGACTCGCGGTGGGTGGCGGACATAACCGCTTCACGACGCCAAGGATTGCTCTTGAGTGTTCACAGGCAGCATCGGATACGTTTCCCAGAGAAGAATACGCGCCTCTGCTTCAGGAAGTGCGCGAACGAGCATTAGTTCACGCATAGATTCGGCACTCTCTATTCGATCCCTCCGAGCGCCGCCAAAACAAAGGCCGCCGACCATTTATCAAGTCAGTTGAGTCATGGCGGCGTCCGTTGATTACCTTCTGAGGGGGCGCTCACACGCTGAAGCAAATATCCCACAACCGGAGCGCTACCTCGGCAGATCCGGGATCAGGAACGTTAGTAGTCGATTGCCGACCTTGGAGACCGGCGTGCGCTCGTTCAGGCCACTGAATTCCTCGGATTCCACGATGAACATCGTGCTCAGCCATTACCGTGCTCCGCAATCACTCGGCGCCGGCTTGCCGGCGAAGCGATCCTGAATCCAAGCGAGCTGGTCCGCGAACGTCTGAGACATGCACCCGATGTGAGTGAGGCCGGAATAGGTCCGGAATGTCACTGCTTTGTTAGACCGACAGACCCTCGCCACGCTCTGCTTGACGCCGTCCGAGCCTGTTTTCTTGTCATCCGAGCTGGCAATAACGAATATCGGCCCGTGGATCGGTCTCTCACCCGGCACGTACTCATGAAACCAGCCGTTGACTTCCGGCAGGTCGGCCCAGCCGCGCTTCAAGACCGCGCTTGGCCGAATGCCAGCATAACTAGCATAGGCACAGTCCAGGCAGCCCTTGGTGGTGACATCTTTGTAATGCCGCATACCGGTATCGGTCAGCATCATTGTAGGATCAAATTTGGGGAAACGCGCCTTTATACCAAAGGCCGAAAGCACCATCAAAGCGCTTAGTTCAGCGTCGCTAGAGTTTGCCAACATCTCGACATAGGCAGCCTTCTGCATGCCGCCCGCGATGGCGACGGCACCCAGATAATTTGGATCCTTTAGCTTGTACTGAATCGCGGCCACACCCCAGGCTGTTGTCGAGCCCTGAGAAAGCCCGTGCGCAACCCAGCGTTGGTCGAGGGCCGGCTCTGCTGCGTGGGCAGCTTTCACCGAATAGACAACGTCGTACCCCTGAGACAACCCATTGATGTATTGGTGCGCCCCTGAGGTTCCGAGCCCGTGATAGTCAGTTGCGACCACAGCGAAGCCGGCTTTCAGCCAGAATCCAATTTTGTCATTGTAGTAGTCATTCATAAGCGAAGGCGCACATTGCCTTGCAACGCCGGTCGTACTGTGTGCCGAGGCGACTACCGGCCAACCGCCGCGCGGGGGCCGGCCGGGTGGCACGAGGACCACGGCCGAAGTCGCCACATCCGTGCACTCAGCATCTAAGGAGTGATATAGAATTCGCTGCGCCTTCGTACCCTCGGGCAGCGTATATTCGGTTGCATTCTCTCTTCGCAAGAGATCGCCAGGGTTCGTTGAAGCCAAATTAGTTGGCGTCTCGTAAAATTTCGTGAGCGGGATGGATGATCTCCGTATACACATTCGTCTTGCTCCCATTTGAAAGGCGGCCAACCTGATTAAGGCCCTTCCCGTTTTGCTATTGGCATCCCTTCCATCGCGGCCAATGGACGGACGCTCCACTTCCTCTTAGTGCGATTAGACCTGTATGTCTGAACATCCGGAGGATGCTTGGAATTTAGTATGCGCAGGCAACGAATAACGGCGAATCGTGGTCTCGAAAAAGCGCATTTCGGCAATTAGTGATTTTTCCGGCAGGAAAGCTGCGTTCATGCTTTCCTGACGCGAGTTCGCGACTGGCTTGGCCTGGCGCCTAAGCAGAATTCCGCCGACGGAAAGGATCGGCTCAGCCGAATTGTGAAACAGGGCGTTTGTTATCTCAGGCACTTGCTTGTCATCGGAGCACGTAGCGTCGTTCGGTAGCCAAAGGCTGTTCCCGGCTTGGAGGCGTGTGGATCGAAGCCTTGCTTGAACGGCGTCCGCCCATGGTCGTCGCTATCGCCGTTGCCAACAAGTTGGCCCTGAGAGTCTCGGCGATGATGAGGGGCGGGGAAATACTATCGGCCTACGGCCTGACTTTCCGCGTATGTTGGCCACCTTCTGGTGTCAGGGCAAATGGCAGCATGATGGGCACCGGCGGAGCTGGGATCGAGCAAGCCCGAAGAGCTCAAGCGCAACAAGTGCGAGCCGTTGATGAGGCCTCAATCCGCGATCTCCATTAGCGCCAGCAACATGGCGTCGGTCGCAACTAACAGGCTGTCCAATGAACGCACCCGACCGGTATCCAAAGTGCAGCTGAAATCCTTGCATCCGCGGGGCCGTCTGTACACGAAGCTTTCCATGAAGACTTTCTGCCTTGGCTTGCCCGGCGCTTAGACGACGCGGGTCTGTCGACCGGCAAGCCAGCTTGCGCCGCGAGGTGCTGAAGCCACGCGCCCACGCACCTATCTTGCGGCAGAAGCTTACGGACTGGGACATGAAGCAACACCCGGTCCCTACCCTCAGTAGATTCGAATAGACTCCCCTCTTACAACGGTAGCCGCCTAGGCGCTGTCTCGCGACGCGCCCTAGTGTTCAAAAAGGGTCGTCAGCCGGTATGCAACTCGAATACGTGTATCGGTTCGGCGTCGCAAACTTTGAGCACCAACGATCATCGGCACAGCAAAGACCCTTCCCTATCGGCCGATCTTATCGTGCGAAAGCTTCACCTATTTCGTTCAGACGCAGAATTTAGGCTAGACGACGTGCCACATCGGAGGAATGCGGCTTGTGGGGCTGTTAATATCTCGCGTGGCTAGGTTAGCGGCCGGCCATGCAGATCCCCGACATCGACGGAGCACTGTTTCCGATCCTTGTTGTCCCTAGCAAGATTTCATTCCTAATCTTCCCCTATCGCAAATGACTCCGATGACAGAGCTCTCACCCGTGCTTTCAGCAATCGATCAGCATCACATCGACAAACGGCGCTACCCTCATGGCGTCGCTTTCATGGACGGGCAGTACCTGCCGATGTCCGAGGCCAAGATCTCTGTGCTCGATTGGGGTCTGTTGCACTCGGACGCGACGTACGACACAGTGCACGTTTGGAACGGCCGGTTTTTCCGATTGGATCTGCATCTTGACCGTTTTCTGGCAGGCGTCGGACGTCTTCGAATGAAGCAGCCTTACGACCGCGAGAAAATCGCGTCGATCCTCAAGCAGTGCGTCGCCTTGTCGGGCCATAAATCGGCTTACGTTGAGATGATCTGCACACGCGGTTCATCGCCGACATTCAGCCGCGATCCCCGTCTAGCAGAGAACCGCTTTATCGCATTTGCAGTGCCTTATGGCTCAGTTGCCAACAAGGAACAATTGGAAAGAGGCTTGCACGTCGCGATCAGCGAGACAGTCCGCATCCCGCCAAACTCAGTCGATCCCACGATCAAGAACTATCATTGGCTCGATCTCGTAAAGGGTCTTTTCGACGCCTACGACAAAGGCGCCGAGACGGCGCTGATCCTGGATACGAATGGGCATATCGCGGAAGGTCCGGGCTTCAACGTGTTCCTTGTAAAGGATGGATCGTTGAGAACGCCGGCTTTTGGCGTGTTACCCGGTATCACGCGTCGAACCGTGTTCGATCTTTGTGCTGAGATTGGGCTCGCCGCCACTGCTGGTGATATCAGTCGTGACGATATCAAGAAAGCTGACGAGGTGTTCATTACCTCCACTGCCGGCGGCATTATGCCAGTGACGCGCATCGACGACACGACGATCTCCAAAGGCAAGGTAGGGTCCATCACCCGCCGACTCACGGATCTCTATTGGCAAAAGCACACGGATCCCGCATGGTCGACTGCTATCATTTATCCATGATCGGAAATGAACCATGCGCTCGCTCTTTGGTCAGCGACTTCGTGACAATCTCGATGAGCTATCATCGCGGAAACTCTTGAAAATCGAGCAAGAGATCGCCTCGCCTCAGTCGACGCATGTTCACCTGCGCGCGCTTGGTGAGCGCGATCTCCTGAACATGTGCGCCAACAACTATCTTGGTCTAGCCAATCACCCAGCCCTGTTGCGAGCGGCGCATGCAGGTCTCGAACGGCATGGCTTTGGAATGTCGTCCGTGCGATTCATTTGTGGGACGCACTCAGTTCATCGATCACTTGAAAACAGGCTTTCCAGCTACCTTCGGACGGAAGACACGATCCTATTCGGTTCGTGCTTCGATGCGAACACCGGGCTGTTTGAGGCCATGCTCGACGCTGACGATGCCGTAATCAGCGATAGCCTAAATCATGCAAGCATCATAGATGGAATTCGGCTCTGTAAGGCGAAGCGTTTTCGCTATGCCAACAATGATATGAACGAACTAGAGCACGCTCTACGCGAGGCAAGTCACTGCCGAACAGTGCTCGTTGTGACCGATGGCGTATTTTCCATGGATGGCACTTCCGCGAATCTTCCAGGCATCTGTGAGCTAGCAAAACATTACGGCGCCTTGGTCATGGTCGATGACTCTCATGCCGTGGGGTTTATCGGGCCAGAAGGGCGAGGAACATCGGCGCAGTATGGGCTGGAAGACCAAATTGATATTCTTACCGGCACGCTCGGCAAGGCACTTGGCGGCGCATCTGGCGGGTACGTCTCAGGCCGTAGTGAGATCATTTCCTGGTTGCGACAGCGTGCTCGCCCATACCTCTTTTCAAACTCGCTGATGCCTGCAATCTGTGAGGCTTCATTGGCCGCAATCGACTTGGCAGAAAGCGCAGACGATCTCAGGCAGAACCTCTCTGCTCGCACTGGTCAGCTACGACAAGGATTGAGCGGCCTGGGATTTGAAGTTTTGGGCAACGATCACCCAATTGTGCCCGTGATGACCGGGGACGCGGCAGTGGCGGTCCAGATTGCTGAGTTCTTGCGTGCGCATGGCATTCTCGTCGTTCCGTTCTCGTATCCTGTTGTCCCGGAAGGCGCTGCGCGGATCCGCATGCAGGTAAGTGCCGCCCACAGTGCGGACGACATCGAAAGAGTAATTGCAGCATTCCGATCAGCAAAGTCGGATTTTAACAAGCCAACTGTCACACGCGAGCTCTAAGCTCCTTAGCTAGGAGTTCCAACATCAGTCATCCGTAAGAGATCAATTCACGGCGGGGGCGCAAGATCGCTTCTCCGGCATGGCTCAAATATATTGAGGCGGGACCGTAAGGTCAGCTACGCGTAGAAATCGAACGCGCCACCTGATTGCACTCTGTCATTAAGGCGCAACTTTGTTCACTAATCCAAGCTAGCCGCATTTTAGTCGTCCGTTAAGAAGCCGATTGCAGCGGTGAGCGGTCGCTGATGGCTGCGATGAGGGTGGCCAGGAAGAGGCACCAAAGAACCCTCAGCCAGGCGAGGATGCGGCGGAAGTTGTGACCGACGGCAG
>Ga0209389_1004226_pt1 | contig 11879 bp, 6 predicted proteins | sample CowpearedBW_FD_187526 | JGI IMG/M metagenome (GOLD analysis project Ga0209389, IMG submission 187526) | Root nodule microbial communities of legume samples collected from California, USA - Cow pea red BW (SPAdes) (version 2) | ecosystem: Host-associated > Plants > Roots > Nodule | place: USA... | reverse complement strand
GTGGAGATTCTGCTACATAGTCCGTGTGTGGACTGGTTGTTATTCCTGTATGAGTTCTTTTAGGGTTGCGACCTATGTATCTGTTCGTCCTTAGTTTATGCACTCTGGTTAACTTTTCCTCTAGTTTCTTTTAGGCATCGTGGTATGCCATGGGTTGTATGGAGTTGATCCCAGACTGCGTTTTTATGTTATCTTTACTGTGACATTCCTATAATTTCACGTACTTAATTAAACGGGGTGTTACACTATTTCGAAACTTTTGGCCAATTTAGTCCTTCATCTCTCGAAATACATGAATTTAGTCCTTTTAATCAAATTTAATTAAGTTTATTTGACATTTCAAACACGTTTCATAATAGTATTTAACCTAACATTAAAGGAAAAATGTGTCAAATAGTATAAACAATTCAAATACAATCCTTAAATGTGTACGAAACATCAAATAAACCTACAAAAATTTGATTAAAAGGACTAAACCCACGTATTTCGAAAGATGAAGGACTAAATTGGTCCAAAGTTTCGAAATAGACTAATTTCAAAATTCACTAAAAGTTAAGGGACCAAAAACATATTTAATCCTTATTTCAATTCAAAAAAATAGTTACTAAAATTAGTAAAATAATAAAACTGAAAAATAATTTTTTATTTTAAATAATTATTTAAGTTTAAAATATAACAATTAAGAGGATAAAATTGAAAAAACAAAAAAGGACACCAAAGATGTTTATCTCTTTATATTTGTAGTTGTTGTATTATTATTATTTTTATTATTATCACTACGCGATATTATTATCATGTTATTATTATTATCTATTATTATTGTTGTTGTTGTTGTTGTTATTATTATTATTATTATTATTATTATTATTATTATTATTATTATTATTATTATTATAGTTAAGCACACATTTTATATTTATTTACTACATGATTATATCTCAATTACTTGTATTTTTTATTTATTTTGTTGTTCATTTTATTTTTAAATATGTGTAATTATTTGAATTAAAAAAAATAGTTACTAAAATTATTAAAATGATAAAATGGAAAAATATTTTTTATTATTTATTTTAATTTAACAACTAAAAATTAAGAGAATAAAATTGTATAAACAAAAGAGGACACAACAAATGTATATCTCTTCATATATGTAGTTATTGTATTATTATTATTTTTTATCACTACGAGATATTATTATAATGGTATTATTGTTATTATTATTATTACTATAGTTAGACACACATCTTAAATTAAATTACTACGGGATCGTATTTCAATTACTTGTCATTTTTATTTGTTTTGTTGTTAATGTATATCTTTATATATAATTATAGATTATTATATTTGACATTTGGCTTAATGTTAGCATTAATATTAATATTTATAGCATAAATATTATTATTATTATTGGTATTGTAAGGCCCATTAAAATCAGTTTCTCTTTTCTACCATAATGTGTAAGGGTTGGTCTTAATCTTTTGGGCCTAAGGGCTGGCCCATAGGGTGCAAAAGCCCTAAAGCTGTTAGGGTTCTCTTTCAGCCTCATTTTGCCAGCTAAACCTAAACACTGCCACCTTTCCATTGCAGAGTCTGCTAGGGTTAGCTGTCAACCCCTCCAAGTGAACTCCAACGAGACTTCCGCTTTACGTAAGTCTGTTCTAACCTGTACTTTAGTTCCTTCTTCGTGGTTACAACTAGAGTCAGTCAGGGAGCTCGTTTTAATCTGCTTCCATTGTTTTCCAGCTCGCTAATCCATTTTAGGAGCTGTTACGTCCACTGTTGGTACCCAAGGATCCAGTTGCTAGCTTGTTTTCCAGGTAAGGGAAGCTAGAACCCTTCTATTTGTTTGGTGCGAGTCTGTCATTTTATGCGGTTGGTGATTGTTCGCGTTTGCCTGTTGCTATGAATGTGTGATATGATGGGATTGTTGTTTGGATGTGCATTCGAGTCTGTAACAGGTGAAAACAGTGGCGGCCACTGATAAACTCGCTCGAGCAAGCTAGTCTCGCCTAGGCGAGATTAACAGAGGCTCGCCTAAGTCTTTTCCTCGAATGGTCGCCCAGGTGACCCAGTGTAGTTTTTGAGCAAGCGACGTCTCGCTTAGGCGAGGAGAGTCTCGCCTGAGCGAGAACGCGCGCAAAGTCCCTGTACAGAAAGTCAAGCTCTCGCCTAGGAGAGGGAAGCTCGCCTGAGCGAGGGTCCTCCTCGCCTGGGCGAGATCCTGCTGCCTGAGCGAGAAGATGGGCAAGAAGGTGGCTGGCCTTGAAGTTTTCCTTGATTTAAAGTGTCGATTATGTGCTTGGATGGTTATTACCTTTAAGAATATGAACTGAATGACTTTTATGAATGGGATGGTGTGAGAGTTATGATTTATACGTTTTAATATGATGTGAGTATGATATATGTATGAGATGGTTCATGAAATTGAGATGATGAGTTTGACATGAGTTCGACATGAAACATGAAAGAAGTTGGTATCGATATGGCATGGTAATGATATGAGACAAAGTTCCATATTCTGGGTTAGAGAATAATGAGTTGGCATGGTTTGGTTGGGAGTACGAAAGAGGTGAATTATGAGAAATTGTATGAGACGTATATGTACATATATTATGTGTATGTATGCCGAATCTGTTTGATTGATTAAGAAAGTTTGGTCTGTGTCAGTGCGTAGGTCCTTGGGATCTCTAGGTGGGATTCCCAGGGTCGTGCTTCAGTGGTCGGGACGTAATCCCATGGCCCTTGTTAGTGGGTGTCCATGGTGGTGCCTCATCTGTATAACTAGATAAGGATTCAAGGTAAGGTTGCATCCTGACACTCTAAGGAGTCAGTTAGTCTCCCCTAGAGCGGACTAACTCCTATGGTGAGAGTAGCAGGAGGCCCGAAATTCATTAGGGACTAACCTTGTGGTGAGGGAAAATTGATTCATTATAACACTTGTAACACATAGCTCGGGGGTGAGCAGCTCGGGGGTGAACAGAGGTATCCACCACAAGTGGAAGCATCCGCTGAATCCGACCAGGTTATATGTATCCGGATGAGTCGAGTCGAGTCGTAGTGTATTGCTTGGGAGGTCGTAACATGCTTGTGTGATGTATGTATAATGGACTGTGAATATGTATCTGATTTCATTGATGAAATGATTTTGGCTCTAGCTTACCCTTTGCTTGTTTGATTGTTTTGTGTGTGGTTCTTCTCTTTTGCGATGACCATCAAATTATTGATGTGAGCAGAAGCGAGAGGTTCTTGCGGTCAACAGGGAAACGGTGACTCCGCTGCATAGTCCATCTGGGCTGGAGCTGATGTTTTATTTCTTTTTGTTGGGCTTTTCTTAGGGCCACAACCCATGTATTATGTTTGACTTGTGATCTCCTATATTCCTTTTAACTTTATATTTGGTTTTTTCTGTGGCACTATGGTGTGCCTTACGTTGTAAGGAGTGGGATTAAACTCCAGGACTACGCTACGTTATTATTCCAGTGTGACGTGACGCTTCTTTAATTACATTATTAATTAAATGGGGTGTTACAAGTTCAATCATATGTTCACTGTATTGATCACTTAATCATCAAGTATAAACCAAAAAAAAAAAAGAAAAATCACATTTCACCTGATAGGATTCAACAAACCAATCAAATCCAATGGTAATATCAGATTATAATTTACAAATTCAATGAAATGAAACCAAAGCAATAATAATATGATGTTTTTAATTTTCAATTATATTATGCCTAAAATTTTATGGAATAATTGTATTTTTATATTTCGTTTATTTATTAAATTGATTTAAAGTAATTACAATAGATATAAGTTAAGAAAGATAGTCGATTTAGTACAACAAATATTTACATATTTTGTTTTCTTTTATAGTAAATAAGAGAAAAATATATATGTATTCTTAGTACAATCATTTTAATTCAGTTAATTTTATTTGAAATCTGTTAGTGGTTAAGATAATTAAATGCACATTTGTTTTTTCAAGTAATTGCTTTAGTAAAACGCAATTTAATGACAATATACGATTAATCTTAAAAACATTACTAAGGATTACAAAGAAGGAGAAAAAAAAAACATGTAACTATTACTTTAACCATATACATGTTCAGTTACTTTTTAGCTATTAATAATAATTTAAACAAAATTAATTAATCAAAGCTTTTTAACTAAAATTTATAATTTATTTCTTATTTAACGAAATATGATCCGTGTTGTACTTAACAGACTATTTTTACTTCATTCTTTATGATAGTTGTAAACTATAAACAAATCATCTGTTTTTTTTTTCTTTATTGTTTTGTATATTTGTATCACCCTATAACTTACTGATATATTTGGATGTCCACTACTAATAAAAATTATCTGTCAATTTTTGTTTTGAATTTTTTAAAAAATATTTATAAATTTTGTTATAAAAAGAATTATAAAAATTATTGTCAACTTTTTTTAAATATTTTATATTTTTTAAATATTTGTAAATTACATAATTTAAAAAATAATATATTCGGGAAAAAATTACCTGTCAATTAAAATTTTTAAAAAATGATAAAAAAGAAATTTTTTGAATTTTTTTAATAAATTAGAAAAATATTTATAAATTTTTTTAATAATGTTCGTTGGTTTGGATTAAATTGTAGAAGACATAGATAAAAAACTAAACTAATGTAATTAAACAGAAAAAAAAAAGTTTTAGGTTAAATTTGTATATTTTTTTACAATCCAATTGAAATGGACTTGTGAATATGCTAGAATCAAATGATTGCATGTTTGTTATAAGGATTTTATTCTTGTAGTTTTATTGTAATAATTGAAACAAGCCATGGTAGAAAAATTGGAACCCATGCTTGTGGCTCAGAAATTAATGATTGCATTATTTTTGGCCTGACTTGAAGTTGAAGATGAAGATGAAGGGAAAAAGAAAAATATAGGTATATAGGTAGGGTTGTAGGAAAGAGACATAAGGAAGATTAAGTGTATTATTTAAGAATCACTTTGATAATAAAATCGTATTTTTTTCATATTAAGTTGTAGAATTCATGATTATTTTGTAACTTTTTTACATGTGTAAATTTAAATTATATTTTTTTTTTAAAATTAGGTATCTTTTGTTTATCCATTATTGTTTAACACTCGTTAAATATGAAATTATAAGAAACTAATGGGTATGTAATGGCATCAAAATTTTCAGAGTTGAAAAAAAAAATCTTGAAATTTATGATATTTTATTCACTTAATTATTGAGCATTATTTTTATATGGGTGGTTATTATTTTCGAAAAAAAGTCAAAAATGGTTGACGGGTTTAACAAACTAATTAATCAATCATGTTATGAAAAATGGATTGTTCTGATTCAATTCATTTCCTATCTATCTGTATCCTTGTCGGAGCGTCGGCAATACACAGCCAAAAAATAATAACCTAATTGAATTATAATCTAACTATTACTAAAATGAGGATTAATTAATCATAATTATCATATTTTCAAAGAGAACGTTTAATGATAATAGGTTAATTCACTTTGAATATAAATCAATTTATTGTTGCATACTCAGAGGATGAACTAGAAATATTGAAAAAGATGAAAATTAGAGTGAAAATATTAGAAAGAGGAAAGAAAAAGAGTTATATTATTATTATTATTATTATTATTATTATTATTATTATTATTATTATTATTATTATTACGTTAGATGTATGTTCTACTTATATTTATACTAATTGGAAATATTGGTGTTCAAAAGCTAACCTGTAACTTTAGTTGTCCAAATTTCCTTTCTTTCTTTTTTTTCTCGCATTTTCTTTTTCACACACACATATAATTTTCCCTAATAATTCAACATTTTAAAAGTATATTATGTATTTAAATCTTATTAAAATTATGGAAAAATGATCATTTTCAAGAAAATGACTCATAATTATTTCACGTACATTAACCTATCCATCATAATCTATCCAAGGTTCAATTCATTCAATCATCTTTCTACCCCATTTGAATTTTAATAACAATTCTTTATCTTATTAAGAAGACGACAAGATGAAAATTTCTTGATTTCTCGAATGGTCAAAAAAGAACAAGAGATAGAAAACAAGACGTTACTAGTAGTGATGTACAATATTTCTGAAAAAATTGACTTAATAAGTAGGACCTATATATGATGATATGCATATATACCTCTTTTGGTTTCCCTCAATTGTAGTAGTATGAGTAATTGTCAAGCACCAACCAACATAATAGTATTGCTTCAACCATTGTCTTATCATTCTTTCATTGTAGTGTAAACCCTACAAAGAAGTAGGGTTTCTGCACAAACCATGCTTTTCAATCCACCTCATCACCTATTATGCATGTGCTCCACAAAACTTTATGTATATAATTAGGTTAAATATTTTGGAAGAAAACTTTATCACATGTCATACTCTTTTTGTTAAGAATATAAGTGTGAGTTTAAGTTTCACATTGGCTGTAAATGAAAAAGTAGAGCGCTATATAAAGATAAAGATCCATAAACTCATCGCCTTAAGGTTTTGGATTGAGAGTGATGTCAATGTCTTATGTGGTTGGACTCATGTCTTAATGGTTTTGTGTCTCCCAGTGAAACCTCCTCTTCTAAGATCCTATCAAGTGGTATCAGAGTCATTGGTTAAAACCAGCTCAGACGAGTGCAAATCCCTGTATTGAAAGTCTTTCTAACAAAGGTTTCAGGTAAGCGTGTCCCTTTAAGATGAATGGCGAACACGAGAAGAGGTACTCGTGGTTGGGAATGCTTTCGCTAGAGGGTGAGGGTACCAATGTGGTGGAAGGGACATTGTTAAAAATCTAAGTGTGAGTCTAAGTTCTACAATGGCTATAAATGAGAAAGTAGAGTGCTATATAAGGATGAAGACTCATAAATTCATCGCCTTAAGATTTTTGATTGAGAGTAGTGTCAATGCCTTATGTGGTTGGATTCATGTCTCATTGATGTTGTGTTTCCACGGTGAAACCCTCCTCTAAGATCCTATCACTTCTATAAGTAAATATTTTTAATTTGATTCATATAATCGATTAGATGTTTGTATGAAAGCAAATTGTTAAATAAATTTGTGTATAAAACCATTTTTTTATGGCCTTCTTCGAATGGAAGTGGGGATGGTGTTTTTTCTTAGGGATCGAATGCCATTATTCTGCATGTCTCAACTTTCAACTACTTAGAACAAATCATACTTAATAATAGGAGTAATATTAATTAACTTTCTTTTCTATTAAATGATTTTAAAAATGCTTATTTCTTAAAATGCATGTGGTTAACAAACGGGTGGTGTCCTCAGATAGCGAAGGGTTACCCAAAATTTTTAAGGTATATGATAACAATTTTATTTATGGTCAATCTAACTTGTGGCCAATGAGACAATCCCAAGATACGAAAGCAAAACAAGTGCTTCATACTTGTCCACACAATTTTTCTAAGATATATCGTTAAATATTTATTTATAGATCCTTGTTTCATCAAAATATTCACAATAACATTCGAATACTTTAAAATGATTTTTCCGTCTGATTTCAGTTTTATATCCATTTGTTTTTCGTTTGGTATATAAAAGATAGGTTTAATTATTATTTTTTTGTCCTTATTTTTGTTTGAAAGTGTCAAATTGATCCTTAAATTTTGTTAAATTTTAATTTAGTCTCAATTTTTTTAAAAACCGATGCAATTTGATCTTTTTAGTTAAATTTTTTGAAATGAATCAATGATTTTTTATCAAAATCGGCATTATGATTATGATAATTATATCAATAAAGCAAATTATCATTCTTAACAACTTCAATTTTGATGAAAAATCATTCATCCGTCTCAAGAAATTTAACAAAAAAGGGCCATATTGCATCGATTTTTCAAAAATTGGGATCGAATTGACACTTAAAAAGATCACAGGACTAATTTGACACTTTTGGACAAAAACAATGACCAAAAAAGTAATTAAACCTAAAAAATATCATATTTAAGCACATTAATCACTACTAAATAGTGACGGATCTAAGATTCTAAATCAGTAAAAATAATTAAAAATTTAATTTTGATTTTGCTGAAACAACTTTTTAAAATAAAAATAAAGAATTAAAAGAAACTAATATATAAAATTAATATTTTAAAAAAAAATATTCAATAATAATTTTAACAAAATAAAAAAAAAAAATTTGTCCACGCTGTGTAGTTCCGTCATTGAGATTAAGAATCGAGAAGGGTATGATAATCTTACAATGCCAAGTTTTAATATTTCTTTAAGTAAGAGAAATTAACACAGGTTTGGAGAATCAGCTTTCATTGAATTTGGTTTACAAGAATCAATTGTTCCAGCATATAGCAGAAAATGTACGAAGAAAACTTGTTATCGAGCATGTTTAATGGGTGAATAGTGAATGGTGATTCTCGTTTTTATTGATAGATTTGGAGAATTGATGAAAGAATTAGACAGCAGTGGTGGTCAGAAAATTGTCATCTGACAACAACAACAACCAGTTCTGTCTCACTCTGCTCTAAATAATTCAAATTTCTCTGATCTTAATTACACTGTAAGATGTAAGTAATTTGGTTGCCTATCACCATTCATCATCATGTGATCATCATGTGGAATGTTGCACTCTCTTCCACACTCATTAATCCTCTCTCCACCTAACAACATGTTCATTTGCTAATGCCATTTTCAAGTTCTTACAACATTAATTCAGAACATAAACAACATCATGACATCATAAAATTGTTGTATACATGGTCAATTATTTGTAGAGATGTCAAAATAAGTTTCAATCCGTGAATTAATCCGGCTCATCACGAGTTCGAGCCGGGTTGGGTTGAGAAAAATTCAACTTTTTCAAAAGTGGATTGAACTCAACCCGGCTTACTTAATCTACGGGTTAAACATGTTCGAGCCGGGTTGAAGGTGGGTTGACTCACTTAACCCACCAACATTTTTTTACAATTTTTTTAAAATTTTTTTAAATTTTTTTAAATTTTTTTAAATTTTTTTAATTTTTTAATAATTATTTGCTACTCCTATTATATTTGTTCACAATTTCATGTTTTTAAATGCTAGAATGTTGCTTAATTATATTTGAATAGTTTGAATGTTTAATTAATTTGATTGTCGAGTTATATATGTTGATACTTTAATTATAATCTTTATACTAAATTACTCAAGTAATGGTCTTATAAACAATTTTTTATAAATTAGCATGAAAAAAATTGTATAGTTTTTTAATTTATATTTTGTTGAATAGTATGACAGAAAATTTGTAATATTAGTCATTCTTTCTTAGACTATATGGATACTTTCTTGAAAATAATTCTTCATATATTGGTGGTGAGCATGATCAAAATATTGGTTCTTGATTTTGCTATGATTGTTATCTCATGGGTTACTTAAAAATTTATTTAAATATTTGAATACTAAAAAATAAATAAATAAATAATTTTTTTAGGTGGGTTGGTGAGTCAATCCACTTAACCCACTAACCTGGGGTGGGTTAAGCCAGGTTACAAAATTTCTAACTCACCATAAAGTGAGCCGGATTAGGTTCACTCATTTTCAACCTGGCTCGTGGTGAACCAACCCGTGTCACTTTCACATATCTAATTATTTGTGTAGTACCTACAAAAACATATATTATGTATTTCACTTGAGGGAGTGAAAAACAGCGGTTAAAGATGAGAAGGTTGTGAAAATGATGTGGCGTGAGTGGAGAAGAGTGTGATTGAAAGAGGTCCAAGAACAGCTAGAGTGGGCTATGGCACACTGCAACAGTTCACATATCCTTATTATGGCATCTGACAAATCCACCAACCAGTCCCTTTCAAAGTTTGAGTTAATAAAGCATAAGAGCCTCTCAAACTCAGAATTGTGCTCCAAAGATCACAGCTATTAGTGAGAGTGGTGGAAGAAAATGCATGCCCCCTCTTGGACCCTACATGCCTCTCTCAACCACTGCACCATTTAGTGAAAGTACTCAATTAATTAACACGAATAACCCATCCAGCAAAGGGTTTAGTGTCATAACATAGGGTGTAATGTCACTTCCACAACTGGCAATTTTGTTCCTGTGCTTCCAATAATGATGCAGATGTGTTTTTCTTTTCTTTCGTTAAAAGTGGACTTTAAGTTTAACTTAACTCCACAAAACTAGCTAATAACGGTCCTATTATAGGTGGAACAAAATGTTCAAGAAATCTCGAAATAATCTCTAATCTGACTCTGATATAATTTTAGAAGTGAATTTTAAGTCTAATTCAACCGCATAAAACCATCTAATAAGATGAAGATTGCACCCACTTATCTCTAGTCGATGTGAGATTTCCAATATTTTATTAATAAATATTAGTTATTAATATTTTGTTGATGAAACTTTTTTCAAATTTCTTTTCCAAAATTTTCAAATCAATTTTATATTTGTCAAGAGGTGTAGTAGAGATTTATGGTTGCTTATTCAAAGGTGTCACAACCAAAGGGTTAAGGGTTGTATTGTGTTGTGTTGTGCCTTAACTGGCTGATTCACCATATGTCACACATACATCTTTACACAAACATATGATTTTCTTTTACCTACAAATTTTAATATTAGGTTATATGTAAGTTAATAGTAAAAATAAGAAAAAAAAAATACATGAAAAGGTTTTAATGATATTGTCTATCAAAAAGTAATTTTAATTTATAAAGAAGGTCCATTTTAGTTTTTTATATTATTTTTTAAAGAAGTTTCTAACATAAAAACTCGTCTAAACTTGTATAAAAATGATTAAATATATTTTCAATTCATAAACTTTAATCTGAAATTTGAATTTGTTTATGTTTTAAATTTTGATATAATTTGATTTTCAATTTTTAAAACTGAATAAACGTAGTTCTCTTTAATATTTTAATTTCTTTTTAATGTTTTAAACGATAATTCAAGTTAAAATTTAAGTTATTTAGATCATTTGATATGTTTTATATGTCAAGTCAAATTTGTTTAACATGTGAAAAATTATATTTATTTATTTTTAAATTTAGAAATGACAAACATGCTTAACTAAGAAAATATTAGATGAAATTTTATTCTTTGAGAAGAACATATTTCCCCGTACTCACCTTGGAAAAGTTATATATTAAGATCTTGCTTGTTAAGATGGAAGTAAAACTATAATGATTTAGCACTTGTTCAATAATAAGTATTTAATTTTATATAATCTAATATGTTATAAATACAAAATATAATAAATAAATATTTTGAAGAGCTTGTTTACATATATTGTCATTTAAAAAAATACTTTCAACTAATAAAAAGTGATGGCTGACAATAATTTTAAAGTAATTATTTAAAACAATATTTTTTTTTAAATAGGAGATTATAATTGGATGTAAGTGTAAACAGAACTTTTTTTTTCTATTTTGAATATATAAACTATATTTTAATCCACATTTAGGTACAACACATACACATCATATGAGTACTGAAAATGCAGAAGAGAGTTAGGTTACTGCTCCTCAACAGGAAACACACGAGGGAGAACATCATGCTCTATTATTTATGTTGAAAATTTTGTCCATTTTCTGGAGATAAAAAATACTTAACTTATTAATCAATTTAGTGATTGCTTGCTTGAAATTTTGAAAAGCTTGACAAATACTTCAAGCAAAAATAATTGACCCAAATTGTTTTCATCATATTTTTTTAAAAAAGATGGTAAACTGATGATTCTAGAACACACTGTAATGTGATTTTTAATTATGAAATTTCATTTTCGAAATCATTTAAAACCCTCAATTCGGAATGTTTTGAAAAAGAAATCATTATTACAGTATTGGAAGTGTTTGAAGAAAATAGGAGGTTTCAAAAAGGAATTATACACTTTTGAGGGTAGAATGTGGAT
>Ga0209389_1004225_pt1 | contig 11880 bp, 9 predicted proteins | sample CowpearedBW_FD_187526 | JGI IMG/M metagenome (GOLD analysis project Ga0209389, IMG submission 187526) | Root nodule microbial communities of legume samples collected from California, USA - Cow pea red BW (SPAdes) (version 2) | ecosystem: Host-associated > Plants > Roots > Nodule | place: USA... | reverse complement strand
TTGTCACTATTATAAAAAATTATTAGTGATAATTATTTTTGTCACAATATACTTTAATTTTAGTGATAGTGTATTTTTGTCACTATTATAAAAAATTATTAGTGATAATTATTTTTGTCACAATATATTTTAATTTTAGTGATATATAAAAATATTGTCACAAGTACAATAGTGACAAAGTTATTAGTGACATCTTAATTATTGTCACAAGATGATATTAGTGACATATTTATAATTTTTAGTGATGAATATTAGTATCACTATAGATACTTTTTCTTGTAGTGCTATGATGTCTTTTTCCTTGGTATAGTTTACGAGCTCCCAAGTGTTATTTTACTCAATCATTTTAACCTCTTCTTCCATAGCCTTTTAACCATACTTTTTAATTTGATGCTTCTTCATGTAGTTAGGATCAATTATGGCCATATTGCAAGTTTCGTATCGTCTTGGAGTGTGGAGGTGGAGAAAGTGTACCTGAATCTCTATTTCTTCTTGAGGTTGTTGTATTGGAACTAAATTGTTGCTTTTAACAACTTTTTATTCTTCCCAATTCCAAGAGGCATTTTCATCAACTTCAACATCTCGACTAATGATGAGCTTTTTTGTTTGTAGGTTGCAAACTCGATAGCCTTTTGATTGTGTGCTATATCTTAAGAATATTCCTCGTATAGTCTTATCTTCAAGCTTGTGCCTCATTTTATAAGGAACATGTATGTAGCAGATAGATCCAAATACTCGTAGGTGTTTAGTTGATGACTTTCTTCCACTCTAAACTTCAATAGGAGTCTTGGCTTGGACTGCCTTAGTTGGACATTTGTTTATACTATAAACTGCAGTGTAGACTGCTTCAGCCCAAAAGGTGTTAAGCATACTTTTCTGTTTTAGCATTGATTTTGCCATCTGCATGACTGTGCGATTATTTCTTTTTGACACATCATTTTGTTGTGGAGTATATACGACTATAAGTTATCTCTCTATGCCTTCATCTTCGTAGAATTTGTCAAACTCTATTTTAGCATTCATTTTGCCATCTGCATGACTATGCGATTATTTCTTTTTGACACATCATTTTGTTGTGGAGGATATACGACTATAATTTATCTCTCTATGCCTTCATCTTCGTAGAATTTGTCAAACTCGTGAGATGTGTACTCCATTTCACAATCACTTTCAAATACTTTTATCTGTTTTCCACTTTGCTTCTCAACAAAGGCCTTGAATTTCATGAATATTCCAAAGACTTTTGACTTTTCCTTTAAGAAATAGACCCATATGTCATTTTAGGGAAGCCATCAATGAAGAGGATGAAATACCTATTGTTGTGATGTGAAGGCATCCTCATTGGTCCACAAACATCAGTATGGATCAACTCTAGTAAGTCTTTTACTCTCCATGCTTTGTTTATCAAGGAGAAATCCTTCGCATGATTCATTATTCTCCTTCAAGCATGGAAGATCTCTCATCATGTTTTTCTTATATAGAAGCTTTAAGGCATGTGCGTTGAAGTGGCCAAATCTCCTCTGCCAAAGCCATGAGTGATCAACTCCTGCCTTCATGGGAATAGTAGTTCTATGTTTGAAGCTTATGGAAAAGCTTCTATTTCTTTTCTCCATTTTTACTTGGTCAATTTCTATCCTTCTAATGTCATAAATTGATATCCATTTTTACTTTACTGCCTTCAAGAAAGTTCTCCTCTATTTTTATTTCATTCATATTCTTTATTTTGATACCGTAATTTTAGTTTTGATTAAGAGGCATTTTTTTACTGAGTCTTCTGCACGCCTTTTCAATCTTTGTTTACAAGCTTTAAGAGAGCTCAATAGTTGTGTTACTGACAATGTAGCCAAATCTTTTATTAAAATTTTCTCAACGATTTTTTTGTCAAGAATATGTTCTCCTTAGGACTCATATGACTAATTATTTCTTTTATTCTTGAATAGTAGTCTTTAAATGTCTCATATTCTTTCATTCTTATTAACTCAAACTCTCGTCTTAGAAAATGAAGTTTAACATTGCCTACCTAATCACTTTCTTGAAACTTTTCTTGTATTGTGTGTCAAGTTTACTTTACCTTTGTGGCACCTATTATTTTTGGAAAGATTGTGTCATCAACAACTTCTTGAAGAGAAAATAAAGCTCTTGAATCCTTCTACTTGTCTTCCTTCAACTCTTTTTTCTGAGTTGCAGAAAGAGTGGAAGTGTTTTCTAAAATAGTGAATCTCTCATGTATAATTTCACATTATTCTAGAATCTTCTAGAATTTACACAATCAATATATCGTTACATGAAAGAAACTAGTCAAAGTCAGCAGAAGTCTGCGTTTTAACTTTTAAATTTCATCGCACTACTTTTTCAAGAAAAAAATATTATATCTGCAGACTGCGTGATCAACATGGAATTGATTTGGAAGGGCACCACTGAGTGCTTTGGTTCCTTTTTTGAAGAGAACGTGATGACAGACAGAAAAACACATGTCGCGGATTTTTCTGTATGTTTATACAATATTTATATTTTTGTTTCGGTCTAAGAATTCGGAGAGGAATCACGGATAAAGTCAGTTCAAATCCGCGTTTTAAATTTTAAATGTGATTACGAAAATTTTTAAAGCGAAAACAGCGTGATCGATGTGGAATCGCACTATAGGTTTTTCATTTGTAAATTTCGTGCAAGAGCAAAATCCAGATAGAGTTTCCTGGTAAAAAAAATGTAAGCCTGCGTTTAAACTTTTAAATATTGCCACGCATATAATCCCATTGTCCGACTCCTAATGACAAGTCTCCAACCATGACCATATGGAAAGATATGGTGTTCTTGGTGATGTTCTTGCTGTTTGTAGTCCAACAAATATGTGCTAGGAATGAGCAAGAACACGCCACTAATTGTCTCCCTTCTTCCTGTGGGAAAATCGCAAACATAAGTCGACCATTTAGATTGAAAGGTGACCCAATATATTGTGGCGACAACAGGTATGAGCTGGATTGTGAAAACAATGTGACGGTGTTATATTTGTACGGGGGGAAATATCATGTGCAGGCCATCAACTACAATAATTTCACAGTCCGAGTGGTTGATCCAGGAGTTGAAGAACAAAGCTTCTCACTTCCACGCTATTTCCTGTCTCAATCCAATTTCACTGATAATTATCGTGCTGTAGATCCATACCGAGCCACTCAAACCCAATTGTCTAAAGTTAGTTTTAACGAGAAGAGTCTTTTGAAGCACATAATTTTCATGAATTGTAGCCATCGAGTGAGTGAGAATTATAAGTACGTGAACACTACTCCGTGGGTGAAGTGGGAGACAAAAGGGTATATGTATGCCATTGCTGGTGACTTAACAGCAGCGGACTTTGAAGTTGGTTGTCGTATAAAGCTGCTTTCTCCGACGTCTTGGTGGGGTTTGCACGCAAATCATTCTTCCTATTCTATGATGAACACAGCGCTACTTTATGGATTTGAGATGTCGTGGCAAAAATTCGCCTGTGAGGATCAATGTGACTCACCTTATGGCGAGTGCTATTTCGACTCTTCCACCCTCAAGCTTCAATGCTCCCCCTACTGCGACGATATATTCGGAGTACTGGAAACCAAATGTGGTAAGGGAATTCATGTTCAAGTTCAATTAATATTTTTAATTACACGAAACCTTTTACACACACACACGTGTGTATATATATAAATATATATCCTTTAATTTCTTTGTCAATATTTAAATTTCCTCGATTATCATTAAACATGATAACGGTTTATTTACCAATCATCATATATGTGACATGATGCTCTATATTCTTGGTCTCGAAGTGATAAAACGAATTCTGAAAATGATATTTTCTTTCATTTTCAGGTACCGGGATATGGTTACAGGTGCTTGCTTATCCAGCATGTAAGAATCGAGTAACATGAATTGATTTTTGATGTTTCATTACTATATATACTTTTACATAATTTATTTTACTCTAAAAACATATATAATTTCTTATTTATTAATCATGTAATAAAACATTGCTAAACATGTGTTATTTTTGAGTAAGAATACATCTATATTTGTCCCTCTTTTAAAATATTTTGTATGTGGGTAAATATTTAATATAGATTAGCAGAATCACTCACTTGCATTGGTCACAATTTTAAATAATGACTTTGTAGTATCATATTATCCTAATTTAACAAATATATTTCAAATATGAAGCTGTTACCTAAAATAAGCGTAACCTTTTATTTTTAACCTTATATAATACAAAAAATATTAATATTTTATTATTGACAACTAAAAAATAATTTATGTAGACGAATAATATTGAGATGAAATTGACTGTATATGTAACAACATTAAGAACTGAAGTTATTGACATAAGTTAGAATTAACTTTCTCATCATACTAATATTTTTTACGCTGTTTACTGACTTGAGTATATTTCTCTTGCAGATTTTCTGAATAACGTTTATGCGGGTGAGTTTTCTACATCTTTATGATACAAATAATATTAGTTATATATGCCGGCCTTTTACTAGAATATTTATTATAATAACATCAATATGGTAGTCTCTACCATTTCATATATTAAAAACTTCGAATATTAAGAGACTGGATTTGACTCTCTCATAAAATCGTTCACTTTAGAAAATAAAGTTTAGTTATTGATTAAAAACGAACAATTGAAAATTATGATAAAATCAAAGATTTATATATAACAAACTTTAAAATTAATTAAAATATTAATATAATTGATTTTTTTTAATTGTTATATTAGACAAAATGGAAGAGTTACATTTATACGCGCTTAAGTATACATATTTCTTTCTTTATCATTCGTCATTAAAACACAGTTACATTCCTGATTTAATTTTCAGCATTGTTAGAAGCAATACGAGGAAACCAAGGATTTGATGAAAATCTCTATCTTGAACCGGTATCGTTTATTATAGGACACTATGTTCTACCAGTATTCTTGTTAGTAAGAATTTTGATTGGGGTGACATTACTTATTATGCTTTTGATATACAAGTGGCGGAAGAGGCATTTGTCAATATATGAAAATATTGAAAATTACCTAGAACATAATGACTTGACGCCTATTAGATACTCATACAGCGAAATCAAAAAGATGGTCAGAGGTTTCAAGGAAAAATTAGGTCAAGGAGGTTATGGTTCTGTATTCAAGGGAAAATTATCTTCTGGAACTTGTGTTGCAATAAAAGTGTTAGGTAAATCAAAAGGTAATGGACATGATTTTATAAGTGAAGTTGCTACCATTGGAAGAATACATCATCAAAATGTAGTACAGTTAATTGGATTTTGCGTTGAGGGTTCAAGACGTGCTCTTGTTTATGAATTCATGTCCAATGGATCTCTTGATAAAATTCTTTTTTCTAAAGACAAAAATAGAGATTTTGGCTATGACAAAATATATAATATTGCAATTGGGGTGGCTCGTGGAATTGCTTATCTCCACCATGGATGTGAGATGCAAATTTTGCATTTTGATATAAAGCCCCACAATATTCTACTAGATGATAATTTCAATCCAAAGGTTTCTGATTTTGGATTGGCAAAGTTATATCCGGTGGATAATAGCATTGTCACCATGACCGTAGTGGGAGGAACAATTGGATATATGGCTCCAGAATTGTTTTATAAAAACATTGGAAGAATATCTTATAAGTCTGATGTTTATAGTTTTGGAATGCTTTTGATGGAAATGGCAAACAAAAGGAAAAACTTAAATCCCGACGTAGATCATTCAAGTCAAGTTTACTTTCCCTCTTGGGTTTATGAAAACATTAAAGAAGACAAAGATATAGAAATGGAAGATATCACTGAAGAGGAAAAGAAAATAGCAAAGAAGATGATTATAGTTGCAATTTGGTGTATACAAATGAATCCAAATGATCGTCCTTCCATGAACAAAGTTGTGGAAATGCTTGAAGGAGATATGGAAAACCTAAAAATCCCTCCAAAATTTTCTTTATATCCATATGAAGCCACTGAAAACTCCAAACACACAATAGCAAGTGAATTTACTAGTTATTCTAGTTCCTCTATGAAAATTGCAACTAACAAATAATGTTGGATTATGTACCATGGTTATCTGATTTCATCCACCTTATTATTATGTACATTTGTTTTATAGTTAATCATTTGTATACATTACCCTCCCTTTTAAAGTTAAAAATATTGGTTACTAAATTTCAAAATGTGTTTAGATTTTTACTTCAAACTAAAGTTTATCAAAATTCAAGATATAATAAATCAAATAATTGAAAATTACTCTTCAATTTAACAAATTTGTGACTGTCGAATGTTAATCTAATTGATTAATTTTTATATCGTATTTCATATTTCTTTGACAAATGAGAAGAGATAGAAACTCATCCAAGGAGCTGCAACATGGGTCAATGACAAGGACCAATGTTACTTTCTTTTAGCTTTGTGAAAGTGTAAATAAGTCATTTCTTTAGGCCAAGCTCACATTTCTTTTGGACTGTGTATTTTGGCCATTTTAGTGTGACAACCTTAATTTAATCGAAACAATGTAGACTCAAATAAAGGCAGTAGACAAGTGTGGTAAGAGAAATCACTCTTGCATTATTGTTCTATTTTTGGTTTCTTTTTCTTTATTTTTTATATTAGTTTGATGTATTGATCGGTTGGAAGCACTTACTTTTACTTTTTTTATTTGTCTCTTTTGTACCTATATTTGATCTTAATAAAGTTTGATCGATTGATTTGTGTCCATGAATTTTACTTTTCCCATTGATATATATGGTTTTTGCACGTTAAAAATGTCAGTGTCTTATGTGGTTAGGCTCAGATCTCATTTGTGTTGTTCTCCCCAGTGAAACCCCCTCTGTAAACCTGACAAGTGGTATCAGAGCCTGGTTAACATCGGCAATTGTTAGAATTATGGTGCTTGATTTAGTCCCACATCGCTTAGAATAGTGAGATGTGGTTCTCTATTTTACTATATAAGAGACTCTATGTGTAAAGCTTTAAGATACACCAGAAATACAAATACTTCCTAGTGTAGTCGTGGACGTAGGCATACACATTGTACGCCGAACCACGTTAAATTCTCTGTGTCTATTTTTCTCTCCTTTATTCTTCCTTTATTGCCTTGTTCCTAACACATCTAAATGAAGACCTTAATTGGAATGAAAGTCATATGACTAATGAAGACCCTAAGAACTACATTCTATACTTGAAAGAGAGCAAATAACATAAAGAGAACAAAAAGAGAGAGAAGCATTAAGAGAAAGGAAGTAGAAGAAAGGAATGAGGGATAAAGGAGAAAGAGAAAAAAGAGAAGGAAGAAGAAGAAAGAAAGGAGAGAAAGCAAAAGAAAAGAGAAGAAAAGAGAGGAAAAGAAGAAGAAAGGACATAAAGAGGATTAAGAAAAAAGAGAGAAAGAGGAATAAGAAAAGAGAGAATGAGAAAAATATACTAACTCAACTCTCTTTTTTTTTATGGCCTAGGGAAGAATTGTTCATCAAGAAGCAATGGTATCAACAATGGGAATAAGAAATAATGACATTACCTAGGGAAGACTTATTCATCAAGGAAAAATGGCATCAACAAAGGAAAGAAGAAAGTATGATTGAGAAAGAAGACACAAGCGTAGAAATATATGCACATGAGTTAGTTTGTTTGTCCATCCCCAACAAACCTATAGGCAATCAAAGTCATAATTATAGTTTGATTGTTTATCTAGACAATATTATTTTGTTTTTATTTTAGCATAACATTTTTACTTTGAAATTGTTTGATGTTTGACCTAGGAGGTAAAATTTCTATTTTGGATTATTTTATATTTGTGTATTTGATTTATGTTTGTGTTTGTGCTTAGGATCGTTTAGAATTCATGGTCGAATTCTCTCCAAGATGGCGAGAATGATTAGAGATTGATCAGGTCAAAAGAAACAATAACTCAAGAGAAGGACCTCTTACAAAGAAATAATCCACCTCATGGAAATCAACTACAAAGAAATTATCCACCTCATGGAAGGATAAGGAGAAATTTAAGAAGGAGAGAACTACTTCTAACACTACCAAACATACAAAGAAGGAGTTTTAAAGTGGTACGAATTTGAGGACAAATTCTCTACAAGAATGAGGGTATGATAGAGAACTATACCCTAATCTAATACAAAGGAAAAAGGATCTTCAAGTGGTATGAATTTGAGGACAAATTTTCTTCAAGAAAAAGGGTGTGATAGAGGACTATCTCCTGATTTAGTACATGAAAAACTTAAGGATGAGCCTTTGCAATTCAAAGAACATGAAGATTATGGCCTGGAACACAATTATAGAATACTTTTAGGCAATTATAAGTATTTGAAATTTTCTTTTAAGTTTTAAATAGTTTGTAACTGTCATTGGGCAAGTGAACTCGATGGGCAATGGGTTAATGGGAGAGCTACACTCGCTAGGCAAAGAGTCTGGTCTACTTTTGAATTTTCAAGTTATTTTTGCGGCCCAACATCTTTTGGCTTTCTTTTAGTCTTTTTTAGGTTGCTTAACATGTCCATAAACAAATGTAAAGAACTTTTTAGTCATTATATGAATTTGAGTTACTCAAAGAGAGGATTCTCTTGGTCCCTGTCTTAGGTTAATTGATTCTTATTAAAGAGTGAAATCTTTGTGACAAATCTTCCTTGACTTATCAATCTGCTACATTGTGGCATCTTCATTTCCATCTAATTTCGCGATCTTTATCTATTTTTCTTATTTATATTTCAAAAGGATTCAAAGTCAGAAACGATCGTAACCTTTCATATATAGGATCATATCAAGTAGTTTTGCAAGACCAATTAACAACAAATCCACATCGAGTTGATTTGGTTCAATTAAAGCACATTGGACAATATCAAACCAAAATCCTTGAGAAATAATTTGGCACACTTGGTGGAACCAACTTGTGTTTTACCTTGACTCACAAAGAGGGTTAGTTATAAAAAAGTGTGAGTTTGAGGAGTGTTAACAATGCATGAGATTAAGAAGTGGTCTAGCAAAACCTGACATAGTAAGTTGGACTTGCTATGAGAGGTCTTCATATATACGTCACAGTAAGTTAATTAACAATTTCAGGATTGTTAACCCAATTTAAAGCAAGTCAGAATTACTATGACACATATTTTAACACCTGACATAACTTATTATGTAAGTTCTTTCCAGCGTCATAGAAAACACACATTTTCTATTTTCAATGATCAAGCTTGATAAATGGTAGAAAAAAAAGATTAAGGTATTCAAAATGAGTTCAAAGCTATTCAATTGCCAAAAAAAAGAGAGATTATAATAACTACTTTCTTCTAGCAATTATTTATAATATTCTTCAAAGAAAAGATGTTAAGACAAGCCATTATTTGTAAGTATTGAAACCTTGTCCAAATATTTTTGTACCCACAAGCTTTTGAAAGAATATAATTTGTGTTCAATCTAAGGAGGGAATGCTTAGCCTTCTAAATGTTAAAGACGCAAGCTCTCTCTAGTGAGTGAAACCTATGAATTATTGATCACAAAGCTATTTTCTCTATCATAAGTTAGAAGTAGCTTGTTGTTTAAAGAATATTCATGTTAAGTAAGGAGTGACTTTTTGTTAAAATAATACTCGTACAAAGTTAGCTGAGATGGACTATGATCCAAATAAATGTAATTGAGAAATTGTTGAAACAAAAACGAGGAAGAGTAACTAAGAGATTCAGTGCAGGAGCGATGATGCAATGCAAGGACATAAAATTGAAGTAGGGACTTCAAGGAGTGATGGACACTCTTCTAATTTTTTTCCCTTTTTATATTCATTGTCCTTGTGGTATCTTCTAAACTTTCTAATAATTTTTAAACTTAAAGCACATGAATATGTATTTGATATAATAAAACTATCTTGTAATAATGATTTAAAAGTATTTTCAATTCCTAAATTTATAACAATAATTTAATATTTTCTCTCTATTTATTTTTTATCCAACCGTGATTGGCACGATTTTAATTTAAAATATTCTTAAGTGAAGTTGTGTGAATTTAATAGAATTTCAACTTTCAAAATGTTTTGAACTAAATTTTTTTTCATAAGCATAATTTATACTTTATTTGCATGATTTTTTCACAGTAAAGTCATGTCATCTTGGCATAACTTGCCAAATTTTGTTATTTATTTTCAAAACTTCCTTATTTTAAGCAATTTAAAGAAAGTGTACGAAAATGGTTTTTGCGGTTGTAGCACATCGATTTAGGATATCATTTTATACATGACATTAGAAATCAAACAATTAATGTTTGAGAAAATTCGCACTAACTATAATAGCTCAGATATAATGATCAAGTCTTTACCAAAAGATAAGTACGAGTTTTGAGAAGAGTTGCCAGAATATTATAGTGGTCCACCTAAATTGGTAGAAAAGATGAAAGGTTTTCCTCTTTAGAAACGGAAAAAGAACAAGACAAATTAAAAAAAAAAATACTAAATAGAATTCTTATATAGACTAAATGGAAAGAAAAAGGAAAAGATAAAAAAAGAAAGAAGCTCTCCTTCGTTCTAAGCCACACTTTGGTCATCAACGTTTGTCAGGGAAACGTATGTCTTACGTTGTTATGTAAAGCTTTTTGAGAAGCCAAAAACAGAGTTTTTGAAATATATAACTTCAGTTCTACCTGAGAGAATTCTTTTGAGTGAATTATCAAAAAACATATATTTGGAATCTTTCCTAACATAATGCATGACTGCATTTTGTGATTTCTAAAACTAATATGCACATGCATGAGCGTCACAGAATTGCATTTCTCACACAAATAACATAAATTATAAATTAAACTAAAGAATTTAGCTTATGATTGGATTTGACAGATGCTAAGCTAGCTGCACTTATAGGATGTAGACCACATTAAAAATTCAATATAAGTTGGAAGTGTTACATTATATAAAAGTAACTAAAATGAAAGATACATAAACAAGAAAACCCACTAAGTCTTTCATATGCATTTATTAATAACTCTTATCTTCTCTCATGTTTTTTCCTTCTCCTTTTGACCTGTGATAGAAAGGTAGCTTGAAAATCAAATGCAGTTGACTAATAATTTATTTTTGGACATCTTAAATTTATTAGCTTTATTCTTCTTTTTTTATTATTTTAAATTAATATTGTTAGCATTCATATCGATCATTTTCTGAATGGCTGTACTCGTCCTGTTCATGTAAATATATATACCTGATTCAGACCAGTCAACACAGGCCTAAACAATAGTTAAAAAATATGTTAAACGTTATTATATATATTGACATTTCAACTAGATTGACACTCTAAAATATATCTATTATTTATTGTTATATGAAAAATATTATTAAAACAATAAGAGAAAAGACAAAAACAGAGTCTGATGAAAGCCATAAACAAAAAAATATAAGATCAAACTTTTCAAGAACATACATTTTCTTGAACATAGGAAAATTTGTATTGCTTATGGAATTAGTTTTGGATACCTCATTTAAATCAAAGACTATGAAAAAAAAATCATCAATTTGTACAAAATAGAGGTCCACCAATTTGTACCAGTTAAGTCTCATAAATTGGGTAGAAGGTAAAGTAAAGTGTAGTAGGTACAAACAATTAAATGTGAATTAATATGGTAAAAGGAAATTAAAGAAGAAATTAGATGAATATTCTTCTGCTATCTGCCAGCTTCTATGGAGATTGTACTCCTGTCAATGGAGGGTAAACTGTACGAGGATGATGAAGTCTCACCCGTAGACATGGCTTTTGAAAACCCTAAGCTTGTCGTGCTACTTTGAGAATCATAGTATCTGCAATCAGAGATATCAGGAAAAGGATCATCAAAGTTTAGGTACCTAGTCACTTGTTGGATAGAGGGTCTATACTCAGCTTTGTT
>Ga0209389_1004218_pt1 | contig 11884 bp, 10 predicted proteins | sample CowpearedBW_FD_187526 | JGI IMG/M metagenome (GOLD analysis project Ga0209389, IMG submission 187526) | Root nodule microbial communities of legume samples collected from California, USA - Cow pea red BW (SPAdes) (version 2) | ecosystem: Host-associated > Plants > Roots > Nodule | place: USA... | reverse complement strand
AACAACACAAATCAGGATACGAATACACTAGATTAATGAGGTGGGTATTTAGGTTTGAGCACAAAGGTTACCTGTGAAATCTGAAACCCACATAATATCCTGTTCCTAAAAGTTAGAGACGGTTTAAATTTTGGGTAAACAATTTTATTTGCTGCTATTTGGGAACTTTTTGTTTTTAATTTGATGTAACAAATATAGTTTTAATAAAAAAATGGGTAAACTAGGTGAAAATAAAAACTTTAAAGATTGTTTTGACAATGAACATCATGTATAGGTGATTATAGTGTGATAAGATAAATATTTATTATAAAGCTTTCATTTTATAAAAGAAATTTTAGAACATATTTATCGATTATCATTTCATGTAATTAGTTAAGTATGTTAATTATCTCTAATAATAACTAATTATCTAATTGTTGTTTTCAAACATACATTTACATTTAATCAATTATCCAAGTAATGAATTATCTGACAAATAATTAATTACCTATTCATGTAGTTTCTAAAACAAATAAAATAAAATAATCGATTATTCTTTTATATAATTAATGAAATCTTCTCAATTTTGTTTCCTTTAAATTATTTGTGAACGAAATAATGATAATTACTTTTTACATTCTTAAAATAATACTCCAAAAAATAAAGTAAAAAATACTCATTATATCAAGACACTTTATATTATTCCAAACATTTGTAAACTTTGTTTTATTTTTTAAGCTGTATTATAGGTATATCTTCAAGTTCAAGGGACATTCAAAATAAGGGAAAAATATGTTTTTGTCGCTTGTAGTGTGAATTAGAATTAGTCCATCTTCGAAATTTTAGATTAATTTAATCTTTCATCTTAAAAAAATGGTCGATTTAGTCCTTTTAACCAAATTTTATAAGTTTATTCGTCATTTCAAACTTGCGTTGCTCAGCTAATATTGAAGCGGAAATATGTCAAATAGTGTAAACAAGTCACATGCTATCATGAAAATTTTTTTGAAACGTCAAATTAACTTAACAAAATTTGGTTAAAGAAATTAAATTCACGTATTTCTAAAGTTATGGTCTAAATTGGAACAAAATTTCAAAAATTAAAGATTAAAAACATATTTAATAATTTAGTATTAAAATTAATACTTATAGTTTGCACATACCGATAGTTTATTAGATGACATCAATGCTTAGCTTTATGATCAAAATGACAAAGAGATGAATACACGTAATAACAAGAAGCATTTAGGTGAAGAAAAGAAAATGAAATGAGAATGGTAAAGCCCATTCGTTATATGGTTTGAAGATCCAAATCTCAATCATAATACAATATACATTTCTCAATCTAATTATTTATTTAGTTTGTTATTCTAGCACAGACCTTTTTTATTGCATCATTGCAATGTTTTGTTATTCTATGGACAATGATATTTTAACAACTAAATTATGACAACTTTCTCTTACAACCAGAGGTGGTATCTTCTAAGTGGTTTTGGAATATAGAAAAATAAGAAAATGGGAAAATGGAAAACCACTTAGAAGATGTCACCTCACATTGTAAGAAAAAGTTGTTAAAATTTAGTTATTAAAAAATTATTTTCCTTATTCTATTCATGCTTTCATGTATTACTATTGATGATATATTGAGCCATCTTTTACATATACATAATGAATAAAGTGGCAAGTGAATTGTCAATTTACGTGTTTGTATTTTGGAGATTTTGTCAAGGCGATTTAGTATGCTTATATCAATTGGGTCTTGTTATGATAAATAATACTTATTTTAGAACCTTTTGAGAGAATATGAACTTATTTATCCAAAATCAATTTATCCTAATAGGTCTCCATTAAGATTGACTAAGATTATGTAATTCTCACCCAATTGTCTTATCACTCCATTCTCCATTCTACTTTTTCCATTTCATCCTTTTTACATAACTATAAATTCTTCAATGCATGCAATAGCATTGAAGGATAATCAATAATAACATTTACACAGTCCATTACTAGCTTCTTATTCTCCTTTTCCATTTTTGTTCTTATCCCATTACACTAGTGCCTTCATTGAGTCATGATAAAAAACATACCTCAACGAGCTCTCGTATGACATTATCCGCTTGCTAGAAATTGATGGAAACAAAAGAGAAATAGTATTTTACTCAGTTTGAGACAATGGAATCAACCATTGATTAACTATCAACATCCCAAGCATGTGGAATCATTCTCATCTAACACGAATATTCATTCTCCTTTCTAGGTGAGGAAAGTAAAATTGGATTTTCTAAGTGGATTTTGTAATATTTAATGGTACAAATGTGTTGTGACGAATTTTTAAGGCTAAGAATTTTTTTTTTTTGGATAATAATTATCATACACATATGAGCAAATATTGACAATACTTGCCAATCACATAGCGAAAGAAGTCATCCCTTGGTTTCAAGTGATATTTAGGGATATATTTTTAATATGGGTGGCTTTCACTTGGAAACTAGAGCTTTAATTTAGCCCCTCTCCATATAAATATCCATGATCTAACTTTTTCAAGCTTACTCAAATATGTTATGTGCATGATGTTCAACTCTATTATATTATTTTCTAGGGAAACTTAAAACAAACATTCATTATGATGTTATTGCTCAATAACCTCCTTGGTTCGCTTTGTGTCTTTTGCTTTTTGTCTTTATCCAAACTATATGAGTAGAAATACATGGCTAAGCCCCAGACTCACACTAACTCTCACTAATCCAAAACACAAACCCCAAACTCTACCTTATACTTTACTCTAAAAATTAAAATCTTTTAACTTATCACTATTGCTTTTGAATCCTACAAATCCCAACACAACCTTAAACAAGAGAACTCAAAACATAACGTCCCCTACTAAAATGCAACTGTGTAGAGAGAAAGGATTATATTTTATTTGTGATGAAAAGTTTTATCTAGTAAATAGATGTCCTAATAAGCATTATTTGCTTCTAAAGATGGAAGAAGATTACATGGATAATCGTACATTTGACCCTATTATTGAAAATATGGAAACATTCACACTACAAGAACATCCTTTGTCCGATAATGCATTAAAAGGTTCATCTGGATTGGTATTAACAAGATTCTAAAGCACTATCAATGGCATGAAAATTTAGTTGTTGTTGAACGGTGTGAGTTTTGATAATTGTTTATAGCCTTAGCTTTCAGTGGAACCAATTCCTATTCAAGTGCTTATAGGAAATGGTAAGGTTGTAGTAGCTGCAGGATTGGTCAAAGAATTAAAATAAAGATTCAAGATCATACCTTGAATGTACTTGTCTACTTGCTTCTAGTTCCAAGTGTTGACTTGGTTTTGGGCTTGCTTGGTTAGCAACAATACTACAACACATTGCAAATTATAACATTGTAGACTTTAAAGTTTTTGCTTGATAATCTCTTTATTATCTTACATCGGGAGAAAAGTAAACTACTAGTCCAAGCCTAGTTTCATTAGTTGCTTAAAATGCATTACACTCGCTCTATATCTCCTTCGGATCACTGGCTAGACTTGCTTACCACTATGGAACCAGAACTAGTCTTGTTGTTAAATACTTTTAAGGAAGTGTTTGTTCCCTTAGGTTTGCCTCATAATAGATGTTAAAATCATGTCATTCCTTTTTAAAATCATGTGTAAGTATTGTAAAAAGTCTAAATGGTCATCTACTATTTTTCTATCTCAAAATAATTGGGTGTTAGGATTTAAAGCCAATGGACTTCTAAAGGAGGATTTTGGGCATTATTTATCAGGACATCATTTCATAGTTAAAATATATCAAAAAAGTTTGCAAAGTCTCATGGATTAGGCAATACAAATCTCATAGCAATAGAACAAGTTGCATAAGGCCTTGGGTTATGATTTGATCATTAAATATAAGTCTAGTATAAAGATTAAAGTTATTAATTCCCTCTCAAGATTTTTGTATAAGTCGTTATCTAAACCTCAAATATAGATGATACCCTTACTCAAAGAAGTATTACCTTTTTAATTTTATTACACTAACATGAACATTACTATCAAATATTATGTTCAAAATTTTTTAATATGTTAACAAGTGAAGTTTCTCAATACTCTACCTTTAAGTTTGCTTCAACCCTTACCTATATTGAATCAAATTTAGGAAGACCATGCAACTTTCAAATCAACTTTCCGTTATCTCAACCTTGGATTCAAGATCGCTTTTAATGGGGGAGGAAATGTAATGAACATAAAGGAATGAAAGGTGGTCGAGGAATTTGGAAATATAGATAGTAGGGACCACATGTTAAACAATTTGTGTGACACAACAATCAACTACAACTCCATACCTAAAAGAACCAATTCACAATTGAATGATTATGAATGGAATGGAAATAAGATTATATAATCTTTTCTTATAGATAGAAGAAAGACATTAGAGTTTATCAATTGAACCCCTCCACTTAAGGTTCTTCTCTTGGCTTTCTTTTACACAACTCTATGTAAATTCTTTTATACATGTCAATAGAATAGGAGGATAATCAATAATATGATTACATAGTTTATTACTATGTAATATTCTGGTCCCTTTTTATGTTTTTATTTGAAGAATTCTTATCTCATTGCACCGTGACAAATTTTTAAGTTAGACAAAACAAGTAATAACCACATCATGGGGGATGTCTCACTCTTTTCTTTTTAGCTAATTCATATATTGTTTCTTCCCAAAAATTAGAGTAGAAGTTCAAATGCATTAATCAATCTCATTTCCCCAATTAACTGATATAGCAAAACTATAGGAAGAAAAAAAATTGACAATTGATGTCACTCTATTGACATGTGCTCTCTATCTTTAACTATCTTTTCATCTTTGGGTAAAGACCTTTCTAAGCCATGATTGTGAATCATTATAAAAAAAAAGCTTATCTAATTATTGTGATGATAAGTTTAGGCTTATAAATATATAAAAGACTTATTTCTTCCTCTTTCTTATTGTGTTCGATTTTGAAGATTTTATATAAACCATTTATTCTGATCTTACCTAAATCTTTTAGATAAATCCAATTATACCTATAAAGGCACAAATTGGCCCAAATAGCTTCAAAGAAACTAATCTCAAGAAGCCTTGACTTTAATGGGCCAATTGGGCTAACATCCAATCACCATATTTGTTGATAGTGCGAGTATTCATAGTTGGTCATTTCCTTTTGCACCCTATAATTTTCTTCTACACCCTATTAATATTAAAATATTCATTTTGTCCTTCAATTTAAAGTTTGTTTTGAATTTTGCAATTTGAAAACCATTCGAAATATGCAATTTGAAACTAAAAAAAATGTCTACTTAATTACACAATCAAATAGTAATTCAAAAATCAATATTGTATTCCAAATCACAACCTAAAGGCTCATCATTTTATGTAAAAAATGACTTCTAGATCATGTAATTTGGAATCAAAAGTGATTTCTTGAATGAACAAATTTGGAAGCTTTTTTTTTTTTTTTTTGCATAAAAATAAAGAGTTTTTGGATTATGTGATTCTAAATATGACATTGACTTTCATATTACATAATCTCAAAGTTATTTTTTTGAAATTTGATTATGGGTTGTAAAATTTGAAAGTATTTTTTTCAGAAAAAAAAATACTTTCTAGATTCTACAATCTAGACACAATTTTTAGGAAGAAAATACTTTTTGAATTCTACAATTTTGAAGTATTTTGTCTTGTTGCAATTTCTTGTAACCAAATTGAGTAACTGGATGATGTTTTTCTCAATGATATGAGGAATGTTTGAATTCATCTACTATAAAATATTTTCATCTCAAAATATAGAGTAGCAAGCAAAAAGATTAATGAGAAATATACTATTAAGATGAATTACAATAATAGTAGACAAACCAATGGCAATGAATGTTGGAATGCTAAGAATGATTCTTTTGTGACCCAAATTTTGAGGCAATGCTACTGGGATAGTGTTCATATAAATGTTGGGATTTACAAAAATAGGTTTTGGAATGATAACAAGGCATGATATGTTCATTTCCTCCTTTACATACTCATATGAGGCGCAGGTGTGAGATATTAAGGTGCAAAAAGAAGAATCCTTCATAGTTTTGTCTAGGATGCAATTATCAAGTTTTTAGGCCTTCCTACATAGCCCACAAATACCTTACATGTTACGATAGGATTTGGATCTGTTGCGCTTGAACCCTCCAACATTCAATTTATGGTTCATTGTCCTTTTAATGTAAATAAAAATCATTTTGAGCTTCAATGGTCTTATGAAAATTATCAACCTTTGAAGTTCATTCAAGGATTTTGCACCAAAAGAATACCCCTACTAGAATTTAGTGCTCAAAAATATCTCACTACCATTTGTTTTGGAAAAAAATGCATCTAGACTGGTCATAGGAGTTATGTTAAAGTAATAAGACCATCATATATCTTATTTCAATAAGATATCTTTTTTTTGTCTCCTTCAAGCTTCTACATACATTTGAAACTCTACACTAGCAATTATGTAGTTAACAAATGTTGACTGAACCTCTTAAATCACAATTTCATGATCCTTGTAGATAACAAAAGTTTGAAAGATTTGATTCCTTAAACTATCTAAACCTAAAAAAAAGGTTATTTGTCCAAGTTGTTAGGTTAAAATTACATGATTCAATATACAACTATAAGACATAATGTTGTGTCAAATACGTTTCCTTACAACCTTTTTGAAGAAAATAGGCTTTGTATGATTTTATTTGTACCAAATTTCTTCTTCTTGGATGATCTTCACAAACCCATGTGGATAAATGATGACTTCCATCATTTTCTTCACATGATTAAATCTAGCCCTAAGAACCATGTTGATTAAAGTATTCAAAATGGTTTGATTCTTTTCAAGCTTTTAAACTAATTAAAGAATCGCCAATCATGAAAAAGTAGCCTATGTGGACCATTTAACATCTAAGTATTCAACAAAGTAAGAGTTAGAGGGCCTTTCCTAATTTACATTATGAATTATCCTTGAAGAGAATTCCATGACCCTCATTTCCCATTAAGGTATCTCAGGATCCATATTACAATCTAGCAATGCTCATTCCCAGGTTCACTCAGATACCTACTCACCAAACTAACAACTTGGGCAACATATGATCTATTGTAAGCAATCACATACATTAAACTTCCCATTAGATTATCAAAAGGAGTGTAAGACATGTATTCCTTCTCTTCATCAATCTAAGTAGTATTAAACTTTGAAAGATGTATAGAGTTTGTCAAAGGTGTATGAATTTTGAACATTCCATCCCAAAACTTCTCAGAACCTTTTGGATGTAATTTATCTTAGAAAAAAAAAGAGCTTCTTTTGGACTCAATACCTCTTGATATTCATCCTCAAAATCACTTGTTGTGTCAATATCTTTCATCTTGAATTCACTATGTAGTAATGACTTCAACCATCTAGCTCTAGCCACAATTTAAGATGTGATCAACATAACATATACTTACAACAAAGGTAGACAAACTCACCAATTTTCATCTTCTTATGATATACACATAGGTCATAAGAACTTCTATTTTACCTTTAAGAGACAATGACCAAATCAAACCTCTTAAACCATTGTCTATGATATTGTTTTAATTCATACAATCACCTTCCACTACAACAAATCTTAAAATTAGCGATGAAAGATTACCAACAGATTAATATTCTTTGGTAAGTTATCATTTCTAAAGAAATTACCAAGAGATTTCCATGCTAAATTTGTTGATAAAATTTTTTGTCGATAATATCCGTCGATAATGGTTTTGTTTTCGATAGCTTTAATCCATCAATAAATGAGCGCATGCTTTTAAACTAAAATTTCATCTTATGATAGCTTGTCTCCATTGTGAACTGAAAGAGATTTGGTGGGGTACGACCTCTATCGTCATTTCCACGTCATCTGAGTGAATGGGCCAACATTAGTGGCTCAAGAGTAGCATTTTTGTAATTTTGAGTGGCAGAATGGCATTTGTGTAAATATTGTTGCAAGGGGTGATGGAACTATGAGAATTAGGTCTCTTTTCCATGCACCAACCGCACACTTCTTCTTCTCCATTCCCTCCAGCCTCCATTTTCGTTCTCCATGCTTTGGTGGGAGTCCATGGAGGTGTTCCACTCGTTTTTGATGTTTTTGAACTAGTTTTTGCCATTTTTATGCACATTTAACAGAACCCATTATGGGATTTACATTTTGAATGCATTTGGTAGATTGGGCAGTGCATTTTTGTGGATTTTATTGACTTGGAACAACACCCACTGATGGGGTTTCCAGTTTTTATATGATAAAAACGATTTTCGTTGATTTAAAGCTTTCAAAATTTGTTTTGTTCTTGAGTTTTCATTGCAAAATTCGTAAGTTAGGGTTTATGATGTTTTGTTTTATTGAATTTAGATTTGAAGTGTTTAATTGCCCCATTTCTATGTCTAGTTAAATTCGTGTATTGACTCCTTGAAGGGGATGCATTTGAACTTTGAGGTTCTGTTTTGAATTCGTGTTTTGTCGCTCTTCATCTTGAATTTGTGGTGAATGGTTACTTTTAATCTGTTAATGCTTAATTTCAGATTGGGTTGGTTGTTCATGTTGATTTCATTCATGCTTAATAAAATGGATTAAGTGTCACAGATGAATGAATGTACGCATTGCTTAATTGCATATTGAAATACCTTTCTAACCCTCACTTAGTGGTTTGGACGAGCAGATTAGGTGAGACAAAAACCTTAATTACAGTACCTGTGAAGAGTAAAATTGCATTCAAATTCAAGGAGTCAATACTGATTTTAATTCGTTCTATTAATAATTGCAAACTGTTCATAATTGTACAATCTAAATCTACCAACCCCCCAGTTGTTATTGTGTTGTGTTTCAATCTGTAAATTGAAGCTTTGAACAAGAACATTGGTCGTTGGGAGAAGACTTGGTTCAACTGTCACATACTGCATTTTAAGTGTTTTAATTTGGTAGGGTACGGCCTCTATCGTCATTTCCACGTCATTTGAGTGAATGGGCTAACATTAGTGGCCAAGGAGTAGCATTTTTGTAATTTTGAGTGGCAAAATGGCATTTGTGTAAATACTGTTGTAAGGGGGGATGGAACCATGAGAAGTAGGTCTCTTTTCCATGCACCAACCGCACACTTCTTCTTCTCAATTCCCTCCAGCCTCCATTTTCGTTCTCCATGCTTTGGTGGGAGTCCATGGAGGTGTTCCACTCGTTTTTGATGTTTTTGAACTAGTTTTTGCCATTTTTATGCACATTTAACAGAACCCATTGTCGGATTTATGTTTTGAATGCATTTGGTAGTTTGGGCAGCTCATTTTATTAATTTAAAGCTTTCAAAATCTGTTTTGTCTTGAGTTTTCGTTGCAAAATTCGTAAGTTAGTGTTTATGATGTTTTGTTTTATTGAATTCAGATTGGAAGTGCATTTGAACTTTGAGGTTTTGTTTTGAATTCGTGTTTCGTCTCTCTTCATCTTCAATTTGTGGAGGATCGTTACTTTTAAGTTGTTAATGCTTAATTTCAGATTGGGTCGGCTGTTCAAGTTGATTTCGTTCATGCTTAATGAATTGGATTAACTGTCACAGATGAATGGTTGTATGCATTGCTTAATTGCATATTGAAACACGTTTTTCACCCTAACTTAGTGGCTCGGGACGAGTGGATTAGGTAAGACCAAAACCTTAATTACGTGACATGTGATGAGTAAAATTGCATTCAAATGCAAGAATTCCATATTGATTTTAATTCATTCTATTAATAATTGCAATCTGATAGTACTTGTACAATCTAAATCTGTCAAACCCCTCCCCCCTTTTTGTTATTCTATTGTGTTTGAATATGGAAATTAAAGCTTTGAACAAGAATATTGGTCGTTGGGAGACGACTTGGTTCAACTGTCACATACTGCATTTTAAGTGTTTTAATTTGGTAGGGTACGACATCTATCATCATTTCCACGTCATCTGAGTGAATGGGCCAAGATTAGAGGCCCAAAGTTGCATTTTTGTAATTTTGAGTGGCAGAATGACATTTTCGTAAATACTATTGCAAGGGGTGATGGAACCATGAGAATTAGGTCTCTTTTCCACGCACCAACCACACACTTCTTCTTCTCCTTTCCCTCCAGCCTCCATTTTCGTTCTCCATGCTTTGGTGGGATTCCATGGATGTGTTCTACTCGTTTTTGATGTTTTTGCACTAGTTTTTGCAATTTCTATGCATATTTAACAGAACCCATTTTGGGATTTACGTTTTGAATTCATTTGGTAGATTGGGCAACCAATTTTGTGGATTTTATTGACTTGAAATAACACCCATTAATGGGGTTTTCGGTTTTTATATGATAATAGCGATTTTTGTTGATTTAAAGCTTTCAAAATTTTTTTTGTTCTTGAATTTTCGTTGCAAAATTCCTAAGTTAGGGTTTATGATGTTTTGTTTTATTGAATTCAGATTTGAAGTATTTAATTCCCCCATTTCCATGTCTGGCTAAATTCATGTATTGACTCCTTGAATGAAATGCAACTGAACTTTGAGGTCCTGTTTTGAATTCGTGTTTCATCTCTCTTCATCTAGATTTTGAGGTGGATGGTTAGTTTTAATCTGTTAATGCTTAATTTCAGATTGGGTTGGCTGTTCATGTTGACTTCGTTCATGCTTAATGAATTGGATTAACTGTCACAGATGAATGGATGTATGCATTGCTTAATTGCATATTGAAACATGTTTTTCACCCTAACTTAGTGGGTCTGGACGAGTGGATTAGGTAAGACCAAAACCTTAATTATGTGACCTGTGATAAGTAAAATTGCTTTCAAACGCAAGAATTCCATACTGATTTTAATTCGTTCTATTAATAATTGCAAACTGATCATAATTGTACAATTAAAATCTGCCAAACCCCTCCTCTATGTTATTGTGTTGTGTTTGAATATGGAAATTGAACCTTTGAACAACAACATTGGTCGTTGGGAGACGACTTGGTTCGACTGTCACATACTACATTTCAAGTGTTTTAATTTGGTGGCGTACGACCTCTATCGTCATTTCCACGTCATCTGAGTGAATGGGTCAACATTAGAGGCCCAGGAGTGGCATTTTTGTAATTTTGAATTGCAGAATGACACTTTTGTAAATATTGTGGCACGGTGTAATGGGACCACGATAATTAGGTCTCTTTTCCATGCATCAGCCGTATACTTCTTCTTCTCCGTTCTCTCCAACCTCCATTTTTGTTCTCGATGCTTTAGTGGGTGTTCATCGAGGTGTTCCACTCGTTTTTTATGTTTTTGCACTAGTTTTTGCCATTTTTGTGCACATTTAACAGAACCCATTGTGGGATTTACATTTTGAATGCATTTGGTAGATTGGGTAGCTCATTTTGTGGATTTTGTTGACTTGAAACAACACCCATTAATGGGGTTTTCGTCTTTTATATGATAACAACGATTTTGGTTCATTTAAAGCTTTGAAAATCAGTTTTGTTCTTGAGTTTTCGGTGAATAATTCGTAAGCTAGGGTTTTATTGTTCTATTTTATTGAAATCAGATTTGAAGTGTTTAATTGCCCCATTTCCATGTCTAGCTAAATTCGTGTATTGACTCCTTGAAAGAGATGCAATTGAACTTTGAGGTTCTATTTTGAAATCGTGTTTTGTCTCTTTTCATCTTGAATTTGTGGTGGATGGTTACTTTTAATTTGTTAATGCTTAATTTCAAATTCAGTTGGTTGTTCTTGTTGAATTCGTTCATGCTTAATGAATTGGAATAACTGTCAGAGATGAATGGATGTATGCATTTCTTAATTACATATCGAAAAATGTTTTCAACCCTCACTTAGTGGGTCTGGACGGGTGGATTAGGTGAGACAAAAACCTTAATTACAT
>Ga0209389_1004209_pt1 | contig 11895 bp, 6 predicted proteins | sample CowpearedBW_FD_187526 | JGI IMG/M metagenome (GOLD analysis project Ga0209389, IMG submission 187526) | Root nodule microbial communities of legume samples collected from California, USA - Cow pea red BW (SPAdes) (version 2) | ecosystem: Host-associated > Plants > Roots > Nodule | place: USA... | reverse complement strand
TTATCTTACTTTATACCATGTTTAATTATCTTCATATATTATTTTGTATTAATATTTACTATGTAGGTATGTGATTAATTTGCACCAATGAAATAATAATTTTGTCCTTGTTTTTTTTTAATCTCGGTTACATAGTGATGCTTAGATATACTCATAATATTATTTTAACTAACTTTAGTTCAAATTTTCTGCATATATTAATAATATTATAACTTTTTTATAATTCAATATATAATTAAATTCAATATGTAATTAAATTTATTTGCAGTAAATCACATTTTATTTAAAATTAGTTACATTTAGTACAATTTTATTTTTATATAAATAGATTTTATTTTCTATTAATTTTGATTATAAGGCTAAATTTGTAATTTTCATTTTAATTTATCAAAATATATATTTTTTTATTTATCACAACCATGAAATTATTCACAAACTTTTCAATTACCTTTAATGGATTGTGGTGATTTTGGAATGGATTAAATAGTGAAATTTATGAAAATTTACGATTGATTTGATTGATATAACATATTAAAAAACAATGTTAATAGGTAAAAAAGTTATATTACCAAATTATCTCTGATATTAAAAGTAATATAAAATGATATATAAATAATTTTAAATTATAAAAAATTATAAAAACAAATATGATATTTTAACTAACTTTTAACCGACCACTCCAATCACTCTTAAATTATCACACCACTACAAAAAATCAAAATAGATAAATGAATGGTGATTGGAGTGGTGAGTTAAAAGTGGATGAAAAAGTATGTTAAAATATCGTTATCCTATAAAAATATAAAAAATGCAATATATTTGGTATGAAAAAAAAAATTAACATGAAAATAATTTATTTATATGGAGATTTTATTTTATTTTTAATAGTAATTTTATAAGTAGTAAATTTTTATTATAATAAAATAATGGAGATTACTAATCATTATTTGTCTTCCTTGTAATTGAAATTGTTCCAAGGACAAAACAATGATGAAAGAATCGTTCCACCACCGTGGAAAATCATTCTCTGGAATAGTTCCAAGCCAAGTGGAATCATTCCAAGTCAAGTGAAATTGTTCCAAGCCAAGTGGAATCCTTCCAACTAACGCAAAATCGTTCCAAGCAACATGCATCACCACATGGAATAGTTGTAATGCTTCATGTACTATATTTTCCTTGTCTGCACTGCATAAAGTTCACTTGCACAACAATAGCATGGCCTCTTCGTCTGCACTACATCAAGTGGATTTGCACAACAAGAGCATGGAAAACTTAAATGTGATGGGGTTATTTAGTAATTTATACTACATCACCCTCGAGTCTTACCATGTATAGCAAGATTGCATTTTGAATGAATCCTGCTAATCATCGCTCGATAACGCCCTCTATCACTTCTAAATTAACATGAAAGTCACCCGGTATTCCTCACTTCCCAATCATTTTGTAGAGTAAATATGTGCAAAAGAACATAATGTTAATATTAGATGAAAGTGAATGAAAACGAAGAAAGAAACAGAATGAACGTCTAAGTATGGTGTTAGAAGATAGTGAAACAAGTGTAGAGAATTTAAACGCTAAAATAAAGGTAGAATGATATTAAAAAGGAAGTCAAGTCAAAATTGAATTGAATAAAAATAAAATAAAAAAATGAATACCTAAATATATTATAGGGTTAAATATGTTTTTGGTCATTCAAATTTTAGTGAAATTTAAAATTAGTCCTTCTTGAAATCTTAAACAAATTTAGTCTCTTATATTTATAAATATGTGGATTTAGTCCTTTAAACATTTTTTTAAAGTTTATTTGACGTTCAAACGCGTTTCTTATCTAACATTAAAGCGAATATGTGTCAAGCTGTGTAAACAAACTAAAATACTAAAATAAAACGTGTTTGAATTGTCAAATAAACTTAATAAAAGTTGATTAAAAGGACCACATCCACTAATTTACGGAGTTAATAGACTAAATTGGTTTAAAGTTAACAAAATATACAAAATGTATATTCTCTATTCCATTATTTAAATGTTTGTAATTTTTATATACTAACAAATGGTTTTCGCCATCATATTTTAGATTTCATTTTACTTTTCTCCTTGATTTGTTTACACTCATTTAATGTTTTTTTATTTTCACTTCATTTTCAATCTCATACACTATAGTACAATCTCTCACTTATTCCATAATTTCTCAATTATCCCATAATGTGTTAAAAATATTAAATCATACAAATTCAATTAAAACTATACAACTTTTGTAATGCTCAATAACTATAATTAAAAATATCCAAAAATATTGAAATTTAAAATTTAATTAACCCAAAAATAAAATTACCAAATTAAATGAAAACCTTGGCGTAGGACTCAAGTCCAATGCACGAACCATGGAGAATATTTGCTGGGCCGAAAATGCAACAAAAGTGTCCCTATTTTCTAAAACGACGTCGTCTGCGCGCTCTAAAAAACCAAACAAACACCCGCTTCCTCACTCTGTTATTATTACAGGCACAGCCGGTACCGTACGGTAATGATGTTGATGCAAACCAAAAAGCTGTTTCCATTCAGTCAGTGTTTCTTTTCGTATTTTTTTTTTCACTTTTTAGAACAATCACAGTATTAATTATATCATATTAATCATAGTTGCTCCGCTGCATTCTTCTGTCGATTTCGAAGGTGAGGGAGTGGAAATCTGAGAGGGTTTCGCGGCAGCGGCAATGGCAGAGCAGAGTAACGTCTGGAGCTGGAACGTCATGGGCTTCGACCCGTGGAAATCAACGTCGACGTCTCATTCGCCGGAGCAAAACGATCAGAAACCATCTACACCGTTTGCGAGGAGAAACTCCACCTCCTCGGTTCTTTCGCACTCCGTGGCTTCCAAAGTTGAGGAATTAAGAGACAAGGTTAAGGTAATGCGTTATCATTTCCACGTGTATCGCATTCTTCTTCTTTGGAATTCGGCAACTAAAAATGAAATTACGACGTCGAACTATTTCGGCGAGAGTTCCAGTGGTTTCTGCTTCCGCATCGATTATATACGCACTTTGAATTTCATGATTTTTTGGAGAATTTTAGTGACTGTTAGTTGAGAGGGTTTGACTGTGAAGTAGTTTTGGAATCGGAAGAGTATTTAACTTGTTGTATAGGAAATTGTTTGCCTTACTCGACCTTGAACACTTTTTTGATCCTTCCATATTTCAAAAAGGAAAGACAAAACAAAAGAAACGGCGTGTTGACGAAAGAAGTAAGAGTTACCTGCTTAATAAGGTTTCATTTCTAAAACTTGTCTCATTGTGTGTGATGCATTTGGAAGAAGATAGCCAAATACACGCTTTTTATTGTTGCCTTGAATGTTTCCTCTTCCAGTCGAAAGCTGTTTGTGTTGTGTTGGGCAACAAGATAGGGTTTACAGAGGGAATGTGAGTTAGGAAGGATTCACTGTCCTCATCGAAACTGGCGTGTCAGAGTGTCTAGAACATACTCCTAGGTGGTAATTTATCACAGTAGTTGCTTGAAAACTACGTCAAGCAGTTTCAGTCAGCCTAATTAAGATTCCAGGATCAATCAACATTAATTAAATTAGAGTATTCAGATTACAAAGGAAAATGTGTGGAGAGAAGGGATTCGCTGTCCTTACTGAAATAGGTGTATCAGAGTGTTTAGAGCATAGTCGTTGGTGGTAATTTCTTTCAGCAGTTGCTTGACTATATGAATCAGGTTCATTCGGATTAAATTACGATTCCAGATGAAAATGCCAATTTTTTTCTTTTCCTGATAGTTTTATTGCATGGTTTGAATGAAGGTGGACGTCTGGCTTCTATACGTTTTTTGGTCTTCAAAATCTGCATTGAATCTCTTAGAGTGAGGAGATTAAAATATCATCTCAATAAGTGCCTGAACTGGATAATATAAAATACCTAGCATTTATTTTATCGAAACTATCACTTGTCTAATATTAATGTAAATGACAATGTAAAAATATTCTGCCAATACAAATAGTTTCGAGCTAGTTTGTGGATTTTTTAGCAAAGATGTAAAATCAAACTTTTTTCTCTTTAAAATTTGTGCTAAATCAATAGAAATTCAATACATAAAAGCACATTATATTATTTTCTGAGCAAAAAAGATGTTATCTATCCACAAAAAAATGTGTATAACCTTTTCTACTTGTAGTAGTGCTTAAATTTTCCTGCATTTATGGTAAACTTTTTCTACGTTCGAGTTTAAATTATTTTTGAATGGTTCATACCATTCCATGTTTGGTTGGGATTATTTTGGAAAATAATTGCTGTCTTTTTGACAAACTTTCTTAGGAAATTGTTTGAAAATGATTATTTTCTGAAAGTACGAAATATATAGTAGTATGATAACATTTTCCCTAGGAACAGTGATTCCAGATTCAATAATATGCGAAAATGATTATTTTCTAAAACACTCTTTATTTGAATTGTGCAAAATTTGCTTATTTGTTACTATATGCACATAAAACAAAACTAAATGGTTATGTTGCTGTTTTTTTCCTTAGTAATTGTAGAAAATTGAGTAATTACTTGTCTCTTTGGCTAGCAATATCATGTCATCAGAGTCTATGAATTACATTTTTAACTTTTATTCATACACTTTGGTAACTAAGAAGTGTTAATTGGAGCAGTTCAGATTACGTAGTGGGTGAAGTTCTCAATGCACAATAGAGAATGTAGTTCAAAATACCTTGGAGGGGGGTAATGAAGCAAACTATTGATAAAACAAAATATAAACTTGATGGGGGCATAAAGTCTCTTATATTCTTGAGTGAACTTTAACTTAACTGGAATATTGCAACTAGTTATGATTTTACTGCTTGGTAGTTCTGTAATGAAGGAGGAAAAAATGTGGTCTTTCAGTTTCAATATTATGAATTTAGATGGTAGGTATGTTTTTGGGAGAGTCTGTTAGACCAATAATAAGAACTTTGGAAGATAAAAAATTTAAGATTGTTTTCACTGCTAATTCTGAAGGTTTGACTATTTGATGTGCAAACAGAGAACAAAGTTCTTTATGTAAAACAGAGTATAAGTTATCCTCTTCTGGATTACACAACGTCATGCATAAAATTTAAGAGAAAAATACTGTGTCGAACAAATTAATGTGAAGATGACTCTTAAACAATCCGTAATTGTGATAAAACTTGGTTGGAGAAGGGTACATTACTTAATGTTTTGCAAATACTTGGGTATGATTGGGTTGATGGAGAGTTTGAGCCAGTTGTTGTAGCCTGGTAGGTATTCGGTCCAGAACTCCATGCTGCCATGTACCAAAGAAAAGGATGATTAAAAAATGCTTTTTTTTTTTCTGGAGTATCTTTGATACGATTCAAAACCAATTTTATGTTCTTATAATTACTAGCTAGTTTTGTTGGTTGGAATATATATTTTTATGTGGTCTGCTCTCCTACTTGATCTTTGTGGATTATGGAAATTTTTGTTTTAGACACACGTTAACAATTACACCAGGTATTTTGCACAGCTTGCAAGAAATGACTACCAGCAGTTAAGACAAGAAGCAAGTGAACTTCAAGAATATTCAAATGCAAAACTTGACCGAGTGACACGTTATCTTGGTGTTCTTGCGGAGAAAGCCCACAAGTTAGGTAACACTAATTTGGCCCACTTGTGGTTCTTTATATATTCAGCTAGTTTTGATATTTGTCTTTTTTATTATTATTTCTTTTGGTTGATTCGGTCATTTATATACTCAGATAAACAACTTAAATAAATGCTTGCTCAGGCAGATTTCATTCAATTAAGCTCCACAGTTATGAATGTATAAGAATGACAACCAGAAATGTCAGCTACGCAGTATTATTTGTTATAACTCTGGTGATGACATCAGTGTAATACCAATAGCAAAAGCCTGAATACACAGATCTTATGTGAAATTCTGAATTCCTTGGAAAATCATGTCAATTTGGCAATTGCACATAATATATTCTAAACTTACATGTCAAAGTTATTATAGATATATAAAATAATATGTAGAATGCAAATTTTATTTTGTTCCAATGTATATATATAAAATATACAATTTAACATATATGGGATTTGCAAGTATACTGATGCCATTTTTTTAGTTGGAGTCCATTCATAGCATATGACAAAATATCCAATAATCTCTTTTTACTTTGATTTATTCATAATGGGTTTGTTATACTAATTTAATATTTAACCATGGAAAGAAATATTTCTCTATTTGGTTGCTACGCCATTTCATTTTTAACAAACATTTCAATCACTGTCTCTGCAGATTATTGTCCTCTATTTTTTTAATCTCCTTGGGCTTTAACTTCACAACTTTCTTTGTTGATACAATACAAGTTTAACTAAGGGTATGTTTGGACAAACTTTTATATAAACACTTCTAGAAGAGAAAATTAAAGAAAATAATGAAATGAGCTTTTCGATAAACTAAAATTAGCTTATGCACAAGTTAAAAATAAGAATTTAGAAAAACTATATGAGAGTGCTTTTAGAAATTAGTTTATCAACTAATTGACTTATGAAATTTTTTTCTCTTAGAAGCGCTTCTAGAAGCCTGTCTAAATATGGCCTAAATAATTCATTAGTAGATCACTTTCACTTTCTCAATCCGAATTATGAATTGCAGTTCATTAAAACCTATCCTTTAGATAATTTGTTGCAAAAAAAATTCAAGTCCCATTTTTTCTAAAGATAGTGCCAAAATATATAATATAAGTAGGGCGATCTTCACTTTACAAGTTAATTTTATAGGATAAAGTTATGCCTAAACCACTTTCTGAGATGGGACAAGAGTCTATCCTAGATCCATTAAAAAAGGATCATTCACCATATTATACATGTACCAAGTCCAATAGTGTTGCATGTAACAGTGTGTAGGAAAAACCCAAGGTCTACATTGTCTAGAGATAGTGCTAAAATACATAATATAAAGGAAACACCACTTTACAAGTCGATTTTATATGATTGAGTTATAGCTAAACCATTTCCTAAGAATTTGAAATTGAGAATATGAAATTGAATCACTCTATCATTTACCTACACCAAGTTCAATAACCTTAAATGAAAACTAAATGAACAATGGTATGAAAGAAAGAGAAGTAGGGCAAATCACTGAATTTGTGCTCTGCGTCACCCAACACCAGATCTATCTAATGAATCTTGGATGGCATAATCATTCTAGAACCCACTCCTAAGCAGCAAACTCAAACTGGATTCACCATGCACATTGTGCCATCACCTTGTTCTTTTGCCAATAAAAAAATTATTGAAGCCTTTGACTACAACATCTAGCTCATCTCTCTTTCCTCACCAACTTCGTCTACCTCCGACAATTGGGTCTCCAAGCTGAATGCTAGCTACCTCTTCTTCTTCATCAGCATCAACAACTTTGTTAGCTGTAGTGTCATCACATAGTAGATTAAAAAGTCATGGATGGAAAGTGGAGGAAGTTTTGGGTGATGGTTGGATAAAAGTTTCCTATAATATCCTTAATTAAATTATTTAAAATAAGAGTGATGATTGTATAATTGTCCTATATTTTTGGTTTTGGCTATTAAAGCATTCCAACTAAAAAATGGGTATGACTGTATTAGCAAATCCCTCCATACCAATATGTTTGTGTGTATATGTTAAGGTATATATAATTATATATTCAAACTAACAAAAGATATATCTAACTCCTAATATGTTCAAATCTGATACTGATACTGCGGCAAAATATGAATTGGTGCATTAGAGCTTATTCTCTTAAATCTAACTCCTAGCAAGTTCAAACCATATCAAACATGGCTTAAAGCAGTTTTATCTGAGGCATGTTTACTTTCAGTAGGCATGAGATTTATTTTTTGGTAAATATGATGTTCTGTGCAACAGCAATAAATGTAGTGGATGCATATCTAGTTGCATTAATTTCTTGAAGTACTTGAAGTTATGTGAAATTTGTATGTACCTACACCTACCATGTCTTTTCTTTTTAAGCCATTATGCTGATGGTTTTCTATTTTGAATTTTGTGCTTCATCTGTGAATGTCAGATCAAGCTTCCCTTGAAACTGAGGCAAGAATATCTTCTGTGATCTATGAAAAGAAGAAATTGTTCAATGACTTATTGACATCTAAAGGTGATTGCTATATGTAGTTTCTTTACTATTGTTGGCTTCTTTGTATTGACTTTGTTTTTGGTCCCTCTACAATTCTATTTGTGTATTATGTAATATGTAATATACATCCACTGTAATTTAAGTTGTTAACTACATGGCCCCTCTACTTTTAAGCATACTAAAGTGGATGTTTTGCTGAACTGGAAAAAAGGTCTATTTAGCTGTTAGATATGGTTCTATTATTTGCAGGTAACATAAGGATATTCTGCCGAGCTAGGCCATTATTTGAAGATGAAGGTTCCTCAGTTGTTGAATTTCCAGATGATTATACCATACGAGTAAATACTGGAGATGAATCCTTGTCTAACTCAAAGAAAGAATTTGCATTTGACAGAGTTTACGGACCTCATGTTGGACAGGGTAAAATGGTTCTATTTTATGTTACTTTATTTTGGTTGCAGGAGGAGGGACTGGGGGGGCGTCAAAATCCTGGTGCCGGTCTGCTTTGCTTCTTGCTTATATTGCCTCATATCTTATGTTTGCAGCTGAGTTGTTCAGTGATGTTCAACCAATGGTGCAATCAGCTTTGGATGGATATAATATTTCCTTATTTGCATATGGACAAACACATTCTGGAAAAACACACACTATGGTTGTTCTTTCTGTCTTTCGCTGTTTGCTGATTGTTATCCTACTCTTTCAAAAGAAATAGATACTTGGATGAGGATCAAGAATTCAGTGTTGATATAAAATTGAAATACCTCCCATTTGGGTGAACTTAATTATTTATACATTAATAATGCCTGATAATTTGCATCTGCAATGTTCATTCATTGTTCTCAGGAAGGATCAAGCTATGATAGGGGTTTATATGCTCGTTGTTTTGAGGAGTTGTTTGATTTGTCCAACTTGGACACAACTGCTACTTCTCAGTATACATTCTGCGTTACTGTTTGTGAGCTCTATAACGAGCAGGTCTCTTTCTTTTAACTTCCTTTATAACCCTTTCTGGATTAGTTTGACTTTGGATTATAAAGGTTTTCACTGCTCTTTTTATGTGCTTACAGATAAGGGATCTGATCTTGGAGTCGGGGAAAAACTTGCCTAAACTGTGTTTTGGTTCACCTGAATATCTCATAGAACTAATGCAGGAAAAAGTTGATAACCCTATGGAATTTTCTAGGGTTTTGAAAGCTGCACTTCAGAGTCGAGGAAATAATCCATTAAGGATTAATGTTTCTCATTTGTATGGTCTCTGGCCTATATTATGCATGGCTATATTGTAAAATGGCTTTATAATTTCTATTTAATGTTTCATATGATTGATTACTATTGATAGCATACTTTCTCCAATGGAGCTGGTGATGTCAATGCACAGATCTGCTTTTGTTATATGATACAATATACTCTCACCATTCCTATTGATAACACCTCATTACCTAATTCACAATGATTAAGGAAAGTGGTTAAGTTAGCTGAGGAAAATAAATTTGTCTTAAATTTATATTTTTGATCCAAAACTATATTGTCTAATTATTTGCCTGTACAATCTCTCTTTTTTAATGAGGGACATTTTAGTCCAAAAATAATCAATGGAAGAGGCATTATGAATTGAATCTTATAAAAAACACCACTTCATATTTGGGTCTTATAAATAGAAATAGAGGGATTAATATAATATGCTAAACATTTTTTTTAGCTTCTAGTTTTCTTTCTACACATTGGACTTTTGACTAATTTAAGTAATATTAGGAAACAATAAATATTGAAGGCTGTAAAATTTAGATATTCGGGCTAAGTTAGCAACAATATTGATTAGTTTAGCTATGTCTTAATCTTTCTCTGAATTTATCACTGCCACTATAATGGTTCTCTCAGATAGATTCTTGAGGTTGTTACCATTTTGATATTGGTGCTATCAGATTAGTGAATTTCATTTTATGCCTTGTATTTTCAGGATTATTACCATACACATATTTTATAACAATTTGATCAGCGGTGAAAACTCATATAGCAAGCTGTCTCTGGTTGATTTGGCTGGAAGTGAAGGTTTGATATCAGAAGATGATAGTGGTGAGCGTGTCACAGATATGCTTCATGTTATGAAGTCACTTTCAGCGTATGCCTTTTTTCATAATGTTTTTTAAACTCTTCAAAATTTTCTTCCCTATCAACTTTGTATTTATTAGCTTAGTAGTCAGCAGATGTTCTTTGTTCGCCCATGTAAAGTTAATGTCAAATGTCATTTCTCTCGGTATACCACCTGTTAGAATTATCCGAGTCTTACTTTTTGTTGCTTTTGAAAATGTATTTACAGGCTGGGAGATGTATTATCTTCTTTGACATCAAAAAAGGATGTTATTCCTTATGAAAACTCAGTGTTGACGAAACTATTTGCGGATTCTCTTGGTATTATTATTTTTCTTTTATTTTATTTTAGTAAGCTTATGGAACATCTATATGGTTTTAAGTTATTAGACACATTTTTGATTCTTGATTAAAAATTACAACAGAAATTGCACGTGCCTCTTAAAATGCTAATAAGTTTAATATTTTGGTGTGATTTTTTCGTTTTATTATAGTTTCTATTCAATACTTAGATACTTTGCATTGTTTTTGCTGTAACTCTTCGTTCTCTAATTGGATTGTTGTTACTATTAATTCAAACCATCTCCACTTCAAGTGGCACCTGTCTTGTTCTGACTTGATTTGTTTGTTTTCTGGCTTATTTTGTTAAGTGTATTGAAGCGTATGTAGTCTCTTGGTAGTGTTACCATTTTTTGTAATCTCTGTTTTTTATATTGATTAGAATTTATGGAACTGTTTCTTGATTATAATTTTGGCTTTTGGAATCTGTAAGCGGAAGATTTTTAGTTGTGTGCTTAGTAAATAAAGACACCTTTTTCTCTTTTCAAAGTATATCCCAGCAAAAGGAAAGATTTTGTTAAATGTTCGAGAAAATCTGACAGGGACTTGGGTATTATGGGGTGCCTCAGTCCTGCATTAAGGAGTATGAATGGCTTGGCGAAATAATTAAGTGACTTGGATTTGGTTCTCACCCTTGACGGCTAGCTTTTAAGGGAGGGTTCTCCTAGTGTTTGGGTGGTTATCGGTTTGGTTGCCAGTGTCTTAGAAAGGACTGCCTTGGAAGGTTTGACCAAAAAGACCGAGTGAAGTGCTGCAGAGTGTAGATGTTGGTATGTCTGCTCTCAGGAGTGGTGTTATGGTAGGGACTTAGGTATTATGGAGTGCTTAAGCCTCACATCTAGAGATGCAACATGGGATGCTCAGGGGGAGTGCTTAGTCTCAACATACCCTCCTACAATATTATAAAAGAGATTAAAAGTTGATAATTGGATGGAATTTCTCTCATAATTAAGAAATCTGTAGTCAATTCCATAGTTATTTTGAGGAGAACAGCGGGCTCCTTAACTGTGATTCTTGGGAATGTAATATTATTGCAGTCACAATTCTTCCTCCATTTGATATCACCAGATGACTCCGTTAGACATGTAGTCAATGTTAGTAAAAGTGTTCCTAGTATGCATAAAAGATTAATGTTGTGGGACCTAAATTTGGCAATCCATATATGACACTTTTTATTGTGCCTAACTTTGGCGCCACCATGTTTCTAAAGTGAATTTCTGATCTCTGGAAGGTTACAGTCGTGAATGGTCAAAATCTCAAATGAAAACTTTAGCTCGTATAATTTCCATCAATTTTCAAATTTAACTTTATAAAATTGATCTCACACTTACAAATAATTTCCCGTAGTTCTTTCCCCCA
>Ga0209389_1004205_pt1 | contig 11900 bp, 8 predicted proteins | sample CowpearedBW_FD_187526 | JGI IMG/M metagenome (GOLD analysis project Ga0209389, IMG submission 187526) | Root nodule microbial communities of legume samples collected from California, USA - Cow pea red BW (SPAdes) (version 2) | ecosystem: Host-associated > Plants > Roots > Nodule | place: USA... | reverse complement strand
ATATAAAATTAAGAATTTTACATTGAATTATGAAAATTTTTATTGTGATAGAATGAGGAAATTAATTATTTTTTAAAATAAATTGTTCATATAAAACATTTGAATATTTATATATATATATATATATATATATATATATATATATATATATATATATCTTTGTTTTCTTATGTACTATTAATTATTTCTTTTAAGAAAAATTACCTTTTGACAAAAAAAATAACAAACTTAACAAAGTTCCTAAAAAGGGAATTAAACTAGATTAATTTCTTATTTTTAATTAAAATAAAGTAATAAATAATTTATTTTACTTGAATAAGAAAATATTTGTCAAAACTTTGTTAAAAACACTTTGTTATCTTTTAATCAATGTACAATTTATATTTGAATCCCAACTAAAATGTTGTATACATATAAGGATAATTTTTTATCCACTTTTAATCTATGACATCAATTACCTTTAAATTATCACATCACACTATTAAAAATAATTAAAAATAAATAATTAAAAAATGATCAAAATAATAAATTAAAAAAATAGTCAAAATATTATTATCTTCCACAAAAATAACAAAAGATTAAGAAAAATTCAATTATCACATGTTACAATTATTCAAAAAGTAACAAATGACAATGACCCAAAGAGCTTGGGATCTGTGTCTCATGGTAGGAAATATTTGAATAGCTTTGATCTTGCATTCTTCATTGTACAAATCTCACTCAATAACTTAAAATCTTTTGAGAATTTGGGCCACAATTCAGCCCATTCAAACCCAACAGTAGATATTTTAGATTTCACGTGATAATAAGTTTCACTTATAAGAAACAACAAAGTGCATTCGAATAAATGTGCTAAGTTGTGCTCCCAATCTTCCTCAATCCATGTAACAACCTCATCAGGCAAAACAAAAAAGTTACAACCAAAGTGTCCTGAGAAGAAAGTGAAAGCCATATATTGAACATTTTACTAAACAAACGATTTCATAAATGAGGAAAGTTCTTCCCATTTATGACACTTTTTATCTTTGATTTTCTTCATCCACCCAGGTCCTATATATAAATCATGCTAAGTAAGAAAGCAAAAAGAAAAACAAAGAAAAAAAAAGGTAAAATCAAAAGGATACACCAAAGTCTCAAATTATATTGGTTTTTCCTAGCCCAGTTATACCTTTTTTCCTTTTCTTACAAAATCACTTGAATAATTACACAAATTGAGTTATAAATCCAATATTATGTATGTGGAGACAAATTGTCTTATCTTTAGTCGATGTAGACTTCCAACATATCCCTTTACGGAGTAGAATAAAATGTCCAAGAAATCTCACTAGGATAGACTTTAACCTATATCATGTTAGAAGTGAGTTTTAAACTTAACTCAATCCAACAAAACTGACTTTAAGGTGAGGATTGTACTCATTTATATATTGTGAATTTGTTTTATCTCTAGTCGATGTAAGATTTTCAACTGATGTATCAAAACCATGTTAATTATATAGATGAACTTGGAAGAAAATAATATATAATTTGGATTGTGTATGAACACAGGTCTCAAGAAGACAAGAAGCAGTGTGAAGCTTAATTTTAGCCGAAGGATGGTGATGTTGGTTGATATGGTATGTATTTTTCCATGTGGAAACACTTTATTGTAAATCCTTTCAAGTACATCTTCACCACTCTCTCTCTCTCTCTCTCCACTTTATCACAAAAAAGGAAAAGGGGGCAGGACCAAAAGCAAAGATCATCTTTTCTTTTCCCTATCCTTTCAACTTTCAAAAACCAATTTCACTCATCATTTTCATGCAATTTGAACACAAAACTAAACACACAACTATACTCCCTCTCACCCCTTCCTTCCTTTGTTTATTTCATCTTACTCCTTTTTTTTCCCCTCTTTCACTTTTGCATTTTCAAGGTAAGCACCAAGGAATGTGCCTCTTGTACCCTTAAAATAATGGCTACCCTAATGCTTATTCCAATATTTTATAAATCCCTAGGAAGGTATCCCTAGATATCTCCCTCTTCTTATCCCTTTGCCCTCTTTGTCTTGCTTTAATAACATGCCAAACTTTACATTCTCCATTGGGATTCCTTCACTCTTCACTTACATGTGCATATAAATCTATGTCCTCTCTAAATTCTCAAGGGCTATCAATAATAGGGATATGAATTTGTGAGTTACTAAGTTCTTCATGTTTACATTTCTGTTGGAAAAGCTCAAAAGTACTTTTATCTTTAAAGTAGTACATTATTCTTCTTATTTCATACATTAAGATTGATAATTCTACTTTTCTTAGTTTTTTTTTTCTCTCTTCTGAAAAGTAATTTCATTGTTCATGGTAATCTTATCCTCTCTAGTAAAACACAAACATAATTTGTATAAAGAGAAAAAAAAAAGTTGCTCAAGTGAAGCCAAATTGGCCAAGAAATGCGCAATCATAATGGGTGTGTGTAGAATCTCCAACTTTAATCAAACCATTTAAAGAGAATTAGTTTGAGGCAAATGGGGTTTGATGGATGCCATGTGGAGTGATTAGCGGCAAGAAAAGAGGGTTTATTTTGTATTATTATGGTACACATGCATTGGAAAGTTTTTGCATAGAAGAGTAAAAAAAAAAAGGCATTTTTAATATTCCTATGAAGTAAATAAATGGTCCAAAATAAAAAAAATGGAGTCCATCATAAGGGGGAAAATGGCAAAGAAGTTTTGCTTAGACATATTGGGTCCAAGATGGAGGCTTTGTTTAAAGTACTCTCTTTCATTCTCTCTCTCTTTCTCTCTATGCATTCCTATTTTATTCATAAAACCAAAAGACCTCTCATTTATATGTGATGTGTATGTTTTGTGGGGTAAAGGATCCTCAATTAGATTGTCCTTTTGCATCCAATTTTCCTTTGTAATCATGAGTTTCTTCCTTTTCCCCATTCTTTTTTTCTTTTCATTCACCATCATTTCAACACTCATTTTATATTTTGTTTTCTTGTCACACAAAATACCCACAAAATTAAAATACCCATTTCACCATGTACTCTTTAGCATTAATGATATATTAAATCATGGGAAGATTCTACGTAATAAAATGACAACCATATAAATTAAGATTTAATTCAACTTTTGTAATTAACACGAATTAGTGAAGTATGCTTTTGCATTTTAGCCGTGTATGTTATTTGAATTTGGAGGAGTAATTTTTGTGTATTTGTGTTGAAATATTTTGCTATGATGGAGCATAATTAGAAAAGGAGTGTGTGTATATAAAGACAACATTATTGAATATAATGAGGTAGGTGAAGATTAGTGGAATGTGTAGATTGGATGCTCAAGTCTATGTCTATGCTATCCTATTGATTGGCAATATAGTAGTTATCAATTTCATATCAAATCATCATTTTGTGACCATATTCATAATTGTGAGCATGTACCTAAGTGGAGACAAGACAAGTATTTTCAAATTTAGGTTTAATTTTGTAAAAACAAAATGTTCAAACTTAACTTCATTGTTTGATTTAGATGATAAGATATTAGAGTAAGGATAATTTTTTAAGATAATATTACTCCCAAAATATATATATATATATATATATATATATATATATATATATATATATATATGATAATCGAATTAGTTGTTTCACTTGTCTTTTTTACAATACCTAGTCTAAAATCAGTCATGGATTAATTATTAATTTTAAATATTCTTTAATTAATGATTTTTTTTTTTCAAATAGATTAATTACGTTTGAGGTCATTTTGAAAGTCTAATCTTGTCTTGTGGAAAGAGTATATTGAAAATTTTACTTTTCAATATACTAATGATATGAGGACTAAAGAAACTAGAAAAGATTATGAAAAAAAATTACTAATTTTTTCATTACTGTTAGGGGTAATTTAAAAAAAAGAAACATATAAATTTAGAATAAGTTTATTTCTACTAATTATATTAACTATTTCTTAACAAAGAGCAAGAAAGACTATCTAAGTCAATAAACCTACATGACAATTATGATTAGACGGTGATATAATATCTTTATAATATTTGTGTACGAACAATTTTCTCTTATTTTTATTAATTGTTTTAAATAATTTTCATACACTACTTTGATATTTCACACATGGTAGAATAAAGTGAAATAAAATTGTTTGTAAAATATTTAATTCATAAAAAATATAAAATTGACGGTAAAATATTATTGGTGAAATTTGAAATTCTAGATATTTGGGATGAAATAAGTTAATATGGGGTGTGGCTCTTTGTGCAACACCAGAAATTCGATTTTACTAAAATCTTATATGGTGTAAAAATAGTGAATACCTTATGGTGTGTGACTCTTTGAGCATAAATAGGAAAAAATAATAATATTCTATAAATTATTTACACATTTGAAAAGAAAACTTTTTTCATGTAAAACATAATGATATTTCAAATAATGTATATCTTTCTAAATTTGAAAGTCTGAAAAAGTTAATTTTTTTAATTTGTTTATAATTGTATATCACAAATATTACTAAAGGCTTTATTTTTATGGCCCTCACTGTATTTTATGTTTTGTTGAGAGTGATTGGAATGGTTCTTGATGACCTTAAAGCCATGTTTGAATAGTGGAAAATGATAAAGTGATTTTTTTGGTCGAAAACAATGATAAAATCCTTAAACATGTCCTTTTCTGCAATGACTTGCTTTCATGAGTTGCAAAGATTCTTCACCAATTTTTTGTTAAATGCAAAGGTAAATTGTTTGAAAGCATCACTTTTTAGAGTTCTCATTTGCTAGTCAAAACCCAATTACCATGTTCTCAATTGAAGTGTCACTGAGTTTGGTTCCAAATATAATTGTGTGAGTGAATCAATGTGCTTCACTTTTTCCTTTTCATTTGGGGGAAGAAAATAAATGTACCTGCACAATAGGTGTTGGTGAAAATTTCCTTTTTATATTTTAGTATCTTCTATTCCCAATGTTATTTCAAAAGTAACTATATAAAAAAAATACTATAACAGTAAAGTGAAATACAATGAAACAATTACTAGGTGATGGATGATTACTATAATATATGTTTTTTTCTTTTAAATGTCCCTTGTACTGTACAGTAATTTAAGCAAGGCAAATGATCAATAAACAGAGTATCTAAGTAAGTGACTTTATACTTAATATTATAAAATTAATTTATTAGATAAAATTTACCCTTTACTTATATTATGATTTGATTGTATTATTAGTTAACATGAAATGTTTCCATATTTGACATCTTTTATGGACAAATATTTTAAAGATTCTTGTGTCTAAGTTTATACCTCTTGGACTACATGTAATATATACTGCGGATTCTCCGACTACATTACAATATCTTGCACCTTATACAGGAGCAGCTCTGACTGAATATTTTATGTACCGTGAACGTCACACTTTAATCATCTATAACGACCTCTCAAAACAAGCATATGTTTATTGACAAATGTCTCTTCTATTACGAAGACCACCAGGTCGCGAAGCTTATCCAAGGGATGTTTTTTATTTACATTCGCATCTTTTGAAAAAAGCCATTAAATTAAGTTCTCAGTTAGGCGAAGGAAGTATGACTATTTTATGTAAACTAAATGCACAACTTGGATATATATATATATATATGACACATTTACTTAAATATGAATAATTTTATAAAGTTGAATTAAACATGATGATTAAGAGTAGACAAGGTTAAGAGAAAATCAAATTAATATGATTTATTAGTGTAATATACTTAATTACGTTATATTCATTTTTTTATTTCACTTTAATTTCTCAAAAGTCAATTCAAATTTATTTGAGTTGCTTATGAGATTCAAGATGAATTATTTTACTTATGTGTGGAAATAGTGAAAGTTTGATTTCATATTAGTCAATAATGAAACTTACTAAATCATCACTAGTAATTGGTTCCATTTTCTCAAGACTTGTGCGTTGGATTAAATTTAGAGATTCTATACACCTCTCATATCTACTCATAGAGTCACATCCTATAAACAAAGTCCTCCTTATATGTGAGAGTAAATTTATTACATGCTAGATATAGTTCTTTTTCACATCGCACTCAGGTTATAGGAATTCTCTATCAACTCTCACCAACTAATATATTTCTCCATGTAAGTTCAATATACATCCTACAATCACTCAGTATAGTACTTTTTCTTGAAAATAACTATATTCACATCATACATAAATCATATCAACAAGACACAATAGATTTATGACACATGTCCTGACTCTATCCAGGCTCACAAACATACCAGTAGTAGATTATGACTAAATCTTGACTCTACTCACTACACAACACACAAAAACAATAGATTGCGTTTGAATCCTAACTCTACTCGGCCACTGACCCATACAAAATAATAGATTACGACTAAATCCTGGCTCTATTCAACCACACACCCACATATTTTCATTTCTAAATCTTAAAACATTGATTTTTTATATATAAAACATTTTCCTTTCACTCAACGATAAGCTTATCCAGCAAGACACCTTTAGAGATATACTCACCTAGTAAACACTTGATTTGTTCAAAGACAAATCACCTCTGACTTTCTGGATTTTAATTAAAAAAATCTCAAGGTGAGCATTGACTTGACTAAGGAGAAAGTACTAGAAACTCATCATATAATAATTTGCTCAATGAGATCAGACTTGCCTAGCTACGTTGAGCTCTCTGAATTTAATTAAAATAAAATCTGCTTGACAAATAATTTACTTATCCAATGACCTAAATACTTGGGAGCCTTTTGCAAAGGCTAGCCCACCAAGTCTTTGACTCATGAGGAGTAAAACACCTAATTTATGATGATCCTTGATTTTCAAAAAAATATCATAAACTTAAAAAGAAGTCAAAGAAAGGAAAAAGAAAGTCTTAAAAAAACAATAATCTTTATAAAATAAAATTTGAATAATAAATTTTTTTATTGGAAAACTTGAAATTTTAATAATAAACTTCTATTTTTTAAGTATTTTTTAAATCTTTACATAAAATCTCTAATCGGACAAGTAACACGTTACAATCTAAAACATCATTGTGACTTTCGCAATCCGTAAGTCAGTCATACCCATTCTACTTATTCTACATCAAGATTTTGGGCCATATCTTAATCAAACACTATATTAACAATATAAAGAAATAGATAAACTTTATCTATTTGAAAAAGAAAACTGAAAACCATATTCAGTTTGAAATAGATTAAAACAGTTTAGAAAACTAAATAATAGTTCATTTTTAGTTTGTTAAAGCTAATTTATAGTGAAATTTCGTTTGGAAGAAAGTAATTTAAGTTGTTTCTTACACTTAAATCACTGTGACAGCACCTACATAAACAAAATGCATCTCTCTGTATTCTAAAACACTTATAATCACTCACTTACATTTTAATTCTAATTAAAAATAATACTAATATTTACATAAATTTACGTAGCTAATTATTAAAAATTAGAAAAAGATATACAATTGGGGACGCAAAAATAATCCCAACATTAAGCTTAGTCAGACTCACACAGGGGTGTTCTTTGATTCAACAATATTAACATATAAAGTAAATTTAGTTAAAACTGTTTAATTATTAAAAAAAGAAAAAGCCAGAGTACGTTAACATGAAATGATAAATAACACTAGTAACTTTAGCCTGGAATTGATTCCTTGCAACCTAGGTTGATAACATCATTATTATTAATAATCATGTATCGTGAATGTTATGATACTACTAAAAGTACTATGTTACCACGGTAATTTTATCATTGTTTTGGAATTATTAAGGTTCTGACACCCTGTTGATTTTCCAGTTTTCCAAACAAAGCTCAAAATATTGAAACATTGAGAATTTCAGTTGTTCTTTTCAATTAGAAAATGACAAAATCTTAAAGAAGCATGGGAAAGCTCATTCTCACTGTATAAAGGGTTTTGGAGGGGACAGAACCATTAGTCTGCTACCGAATCTTCAGTTTCTCACTAAAAAACAGAAAACAAGATTAAACAATTTGCCTCTCCAAATCACCAAGTGTTATCTTCCTGTAATCTTTGTTTTGCATGCTTCAATAGTACTAATCAACCACTTTCCATGTCATATAATAAAATATTACCACACCAATCTCCAATGCTGCACAATTTCTCTCAAAATTATCACACACTACTTTATACTAATTAATAACATACTCTTTCCTTATATCATTATATCATTTTCCTTAAAATACCGGCCCTGTACCATTCAATATTACTACTTTTTTAATTTGCATATCATTAGAGTTAATATAAACAGTCTAATTTTTTTTTGGAGAAATCAAATTTGAAATGCGATAAATATTTCTGTATTGTTTTTCACATTTTCAGTAAGCATCTTTTTATGGACTAGTAGATGTTTATTGTTCTTATCAAAATTTTATGAGTAATTTCTAAGATAAAATGGAAGATTTTTAATAGTAAGATGTATGGTTAATGTTAATTTAATTCCGATGATAGGAACAAAAGAAAAATTCTTTTGTAAAAAATTCTCTGACGCTTAAACCAATAAAGATTAATAAATCATATTAAAATAATAAATAATAATAGAATTAAATACCTATAAATCTTTTGAATTATATAAAATTGATATCAATATTTTAAAAATAAAGGTTAAATATGTTTTTGGTCCCTGAACTTTCAGAAATTTTAGAATTAGTCAATTTCAAAATTTTGGACCAATTTAGTCATTTATCTTTCGAAATACGCGGATTTAATCTTTTTAATCTAATTTTGTTAAGTTTATTTGATGTTTCGTACGCATTTTAAGATTGTATTTGAGTTGTTTATACTGTTTGACACATTTTTGCTTTAATGTTAAGTCAAATACTATTATGAAACGTGCTTGAAATATCAAAAAAACTTAACAAAATTTGATTAAGGGATAAAAACATATTTAACCCTAAAAATAATTATAATAATATATAATTTAAGTTTTTTATTATTTTTGGATCTATAAATTAGGCCTGATATGTAGAATTATAATATTTGATGATAGAATTTTACGAGTAAATAAGCATACAAAATTTAGTATGCAAAAGGGTAATCATTAGCACTTGGAGGAAACTATACTATGATGTTATAGTGTTTGAAATTGAAAGTTGTAGTGAGTATGTGTATATGATATATGAATGATGGTGAAGGAAATAAAAATATTGGAAAGTGTGGTGAGAATAGACACATGCACATAGGAAAACAGTGGTCTATTATTGCACACACAAATTTTGGAGATGTAACGTTGGTAGACTATGATGTTTGAAATGCTACGGGGGCAAGAAGAAAACATAAATACGCAGTCCATTTGAAAAAGTGGAAGATGTTGATTGAGAAATGGGGCCAGAAGCTAAAGGGTAGAATTTTTGTCCAAAAACATATACTTATAAAATGTGGATAAAGCAACGAAATTAGGTGATTAAGCAAAGGGTGACATGCATGCATAGATTGAGAAAGACAAAACCATTTTGTTTGGTGGACAAGGAAAGGAAGGTATGAGAGGAGAGAGAGAGAGAAGACAGGTGAACACTTTACGCTTCATTTCACACGTACCGATCAATGTCTATACTCTCTCTGTCTAATCTATAATCTTATCAACACACCACATGCATACCTTCTAATTACGTATCTGCTCCAACACCACTTTCTCTTCCTACCAATATATATTTTCGTTACCTTTAAACTAATTTCATAAACAATTAATTGCTTTAAAATATTAAAGAATTTAATTTAATTTTCGTACATTCTGAAAATAAAAGTTTTATATTAGATTTTTATTTTTATTAATTTTTTTCAATTTAATCCTAATATTTTTATTTTAATTTGATTCTAATTTTTGTCAATTTTATTTAATTTAATCATTTTTCCTAACACCGTTTAACTAATTAGCGAACAGTTCACAGTATGTGATATATGTAAGTTCATGATTTTTTTTTAAATTTTTAAATTTTCTTTAATTTAAAAAAGAAATTTCACGCATCAATCTAGCATCGTGTCATGTGTCAGTGTAGCGTCACGTGTCATTGTCGTATACTAAATTTGGTGTTATTTTTGTTTAATTCAATCTTTTTTTAATGGATTACCCAAATTAAAATCAAATTTAATTTTATACAAATGTTATAATAATATTTTTATTAAAATTCACATTTTTATTAAATATTTTTTATTTAGAATTTAAAAAAATATAACAGTGGTGACTAACAACACTGACTTAAAATTTTGAGATGTTAAGAATCACATCAAGTACTAAATAATTGAAATTAAAATTAACACTTTTTACATTATTAAAAGAAATTATTGTAATTATTATTGTGATTAAAAACAAAGAAAATAAAATCTAAAAATAATTATTTTTATAAAATGAAAATATTTATATTTATTTAAGTTTGATAATTTTTTTATAATCGATTAATATAATGTTTTATGACATTTTTATTTAATAGTTGATGTGAGTTTTAATATTTTATGTGATTTTTAACCTTCTAAAATTTTAAATTTATGGTGTTAGTCTCCATTCGTTCTAATTTTAAATAAAATCTAACAAAAAATTAAAAATATTTAATAAAAATGTGAAATTTAATAAAAAAATTAGTATAATATTTATATAAAAAAAATAAATTTGGTTTCAATTTGGAAAGAAATAAAATTATTCAATTTAAAAAAAAAAATCGGGATTGAATTGAACAAAATTAATTTTAAAAATAAAGACCAAATTTAATATAAGACACTGACATGTGACACGGTTACTTCCATGTGTCATGATGTTGGTAACACATTGACATTTTTTTATTTTAAATTAAAAAATTGAAAAAAAAATAGAAATAATAAAATAAAACACCAAAAAAATCACGCACTTACACGCGAAATGCACAGTTCACTATCAATTATTTAAATGACTTTAGAAAAAAATTTGAATTGAACAAAATTGAGATGCTCAACCACGAATTCTTTAATACACTGAGATTAAGGAGATTGGATGATTCACTACGCCATTCAACGAGATCGAGAGAAGTAGAGAGAGTTTTCACCTGACTATACAAGCTTAAGATGAAACTCGTGCATCCATTCACTCAAAAATGACAAACAAGCTGCATTTTTGTATTCTCATCTCCAAAATTTGTTTATTACATGTATAACTCTTTATTTATAGGAGATGCTACTATTTAAAAGTTTCTAATCTCCTTCTAATTTGTGATTAACCAAGTGTGTAAAGCAAGATAATACTAAACCAACATACTATGCAGGCTTCTAAAACTTGTGCCTCCAAGCTAGTATTACTTATAGTTTCAAGAATTACAATTCATGTTCTCCATATTCTCTCAAGTGAGTTGTTGAAGCCACTCCCGCTAAGCACACAAGTATGACCATTGAGCGCTAGGTTCGTTGGGTGTGAACTACCTAGGCGCCAATATACTAGAGGAAATATTTTTCTGAACCATACTTCTAGTCATTCTTGAAGTAACCTCACTCAAGTCCTCATCACCAACAATTCCCACTGTACTAATATATCTCTCCTTGTCAATTAATTTTTACTTTCACTACAAGAAAAATCATTATTACCGACGGTCAAAATCCGTCGGTAATGACCAAAATCCGTCGCTAAATCAACATTACCGACGGATCATCGACGGTCAAAAATTCGTCAGTAAAATGCTTGTCTGTAAAATTTTATCGACGGAAATCATGTTCCGTCGATAATTATCGACGGAAAAATCCGTCGATAAATCTGTCGGTAATTACCGACGGAAAATATCCGTCGGTAATTACCGACCTAAATATCCGTCGGTAATTACCAAAAATCCGTCGGTAAATTAATTACACTATTCATCTTCTTCCTCCTCCCTCTTTCAATTTTTTTTTCGTTTTTTTTTTCGTGGTCGCCGTTAATGTCG
>Ga0209389_1004198_pt1 | contig 11909 bp, 9 predicted proteins | sample CowpearedBW_FD_187526 | JGI IMG/M metagenome (GOLD analysis project Ga0209389, IMG submission 187526) | Root nodule microbial communities of legume samples collected from California, USA - Cow pea red BW (SPAdes) (version 2) | ecosystem: Host-associated > Plants > Roots > Nodule | place: USA... | reverse complement strand
ATGGTTTTATTAATTATCTACTAACTGTGGACGATAACGTGAAAAGGCTAATATGTAACATAAAAAAAATCTTATAATTGTTTAAAATCAAATAATATGATTTGATTTCAAATTGTTTATGTAAAATGGTAGTTTTCATTGCTAGTTTTTTATTAATAGAAAATGATATTATATATGGTATAGTCTTATATGTTGATAATATTTTTTACTTTTGATTTCGTTGTCTTAGATCTCACGAAGAAAACTTGTACGTATTGTTTAACAAATCCCATATGTGAGACGAAAAGCAAAATACGATGAATTTTAAACTATTTCACGTTACAATCTTAACATAAGATATTCTTTCTCATAAAGTCTTTTATAAAAAATAGGGTTAAATATATTTTTGTCCTCAAGTTTCAGCAAAATTTGGAATTAGTCACTCATCAAAACTTTTGACCAATTTAGTCCTTCATCTTTCAAAATGCATGAATTTAGTCCTTTTAACCAAATTTTGTTAAGTTTATCTGATTTTCAAGCGCATTTCATGATAGTATTTAAATTATTTACACTATTTGACACATTTTTGCTTCAATGTTAACTTAAATACTATCATGAAATGTGCTTGAAACGTTAGATAAACTTAACAAAATTTGATTAAAAGGACTAAATTCATGCATTTTGAAAGATGAAGGACTAAATTGATATAAAGTTTTGATGAGGGACTAATTTCAAATTTCGTTGAAACTTGAGGGACCAAAAACATATTTAACCCTATTTAAATACCATGTATCATCTCACATGGTTCAACCCAATGGCTCAAACAAACATCATTCCAAAGCGGCTCAACAACAAAATAAATATAAACTTTGCTTCCGAAAGATTAGTGTATTGAATGTACTCATGAGACTCTACACTTGCCATACTTACCACAATCTCATTTTTTTCTACAACTTGTTATCTAATGGAACTCGTGTATCTCATCTAGTCATGACAGGGTTAATATTAATAACTCCTTAATTATGATCCTCTTTCATATAGTCTACTAAATGAAGCTCCTTCAACTCTCGCCACCTAGCTATCTTCCTCTCTGTGAGTTAGATACTAGTAGAATCAGGATAGTCTAGTATAACAAATCCCTTCAATACATGAATTGACCTTAGATTAGTGTTTCCATTTTGGAAATAACTAATTTAAACTACTATATCACAAACAAAATCTTAAACAAGCATACATTGATAAAAATATCTCAATCCAAGCATCATTTCCAATTGAGGTGTGAAAGCATCATATATTTCTCTAACTTAAATCTTTAAAATTCTAGAATTTCATGAAAATATCACTTTTGTAATCAATTATACTTAACATGAAATCGACTACTAAAGAAGGTAAGAGGTGTATCCATGTTCCTAATTAACTAAGAAATCAAACAAAATTTCAAAATCATAAGTTATAACTATGTGATAGCCCTTTCTCCAAGATAGAAGACTCCAAGCATGAAAATGAGTTATCGTGTTGGGGATTTGCGGGAAAGCTCTCAATTTTGGTGTTTCAGTGGTTGGATGGAGGTGTTTAATGAATCTTAAGAGAGGTTGGGCCAACTCTAAAGGAAGGTGGCTAAAGGTTGGGATACTCTAGGCTTCACTTTGTAGACAAGTAAGATAACTCAAAATTTTGGCAACATTCCATTACTAATCTTAAAGTGATTTTTACATGGGGTGAGCACCTATATTTATAGATAAATAACCCTAGAGGTGTCTCACAAAAGTAGAAGAAAAACCCTAAAACCTTGACTTTTCTAACTTGGGTAACAAGGCTAAAATCCTCTCCATTAGAAGAAGGACATGCGGTCATTACTATGGGAAAATCCTTTCCATTACTGAAAGAACACGTGGCCACTACTAATATGGAACCCTCTCCATTAGGAAAATAATGCATGGCCACTACTCTCCCAAAGGAAGAGACCAACACGCACATAGCTTGCTCCCCAAGGTGGTCTAGGTGGATGTTGACAAAAGTCAACTTGCAAGAGGCGCTACATATGGGTCAACATGAGAGATGTCTTATGTTAACCCATGTTGACCAACACCCTACACTACTTGGTCCATGGTACAAGACCCAAAAAGGAAATCCTATACTACCTGGCCCATGTTACAAGGCAAAAAAAAAGGCAAATCTATACTTCCTTCGTCCATGATACAAAGCCCAAAACATTCTACTATACTAGACGTGCTCCAAAAGGGCCCAAGAAAATAAATATAAGCCCCACCTTTCACAAATGACTCTAGCTCTTCTTGAATGTGCTTGCCCATGCTTATTGGGATTGGTCCCTTGGCTAGGGTTTGCCATTATCCTCTCCCTTTTGAGAAGGATTTGACCTCAAATCTATAGGGTCTTCATCTTCATCTTTATCCATGCCTCCTACAAAAGGGGTTAGATTAGACATATCAAGTGTAACATTCACATCATACTCACATGGCAACTCTATCCTACATGCTTTGTTGTTAACCCTCTTAATCACTCTAAAATGGCCATCACCACAAGAATTGAGTTTGGACTTCCTTTGTTTTGGAAATCTATTTTTGCTCAAATCGAGCCAAACCCAATCTCATTCATCAAAAGTCACTTCCCTCTTGCCTTTATTATTGTGCTTAATGCATATCTCAGGTTGTTGTTGAATTTGGGATCTTACCCTCTCATGCGATTTATTCACAAATTCAAACCTTGACACCCCTTCCTTATGAATAAAATCACTAGGATTAGGGAGAGTTATGAGGTATAAATGGGTCAGAGGATTAAATCCAAACACAACCTCAAAAGGGAGACCTTTGTGATCTTATGAACTACCCTATTATGTACAAACTCAATGTGGTGAAGGTACTTATCCCAAGATTTATGGTTTCCTTTATGATTGCCCTTAGCATGGTCCCTAGAAATCTATTCACAACCTTAATTTGGAAATCCATTTGGGGATGATTAGAGGTGGAAAATGAAGCTTGGTTCATAGCCTTGACCAAAGAGTTTTTAAAAAATGGCTAAGGAACTTGGTATCTCTATCGGACACAATGGTTATAGAAAACCCATGGACTTTAACCACATCTCTAAACAAGAGTCTAGCTATATTGCTTGCATCATCTACCTCGTGACATGGTATGAAATGAGCCATCTTTCTAAACCTATCCACAACCACAAAGATAGAGTCAAATCCCCTTTGGGTCTTGGGTATTCCTAAGATGAAATCCATGCTAATGACTTCCCAAGGGAATGTAGCAACAGGGAGAGTGGTATACAAACCATAAGGCATGGTCCTAAACTTGGCTTGTGAACATGCAATGCACTTGTGACATTGCCTTTAAACCTCTTTCCTCATATGGGGCCAATGGAATCTTTATTGAAGAACACTTATAGTTTTGTCAACTCCAAAATGGTTCATCAGACCCCTCTTATGTGTCCCCCTTATGCTTTAGTTTGGCAACTTGCAAAGATAGAGGGGAAGAAAAAATCTTGTTCATATAACTCACTCAAGTGATCAAAACTAAGGATTTGGGCTTCTAATTTTGATAAAATTTTGTTCCTTTTAAAGAGGTTGTTGGCCACCATATTGGTTTTTCCCTTTTTGTATTTGATCACATATAGGAATTGCTCCAAATGTTCCATTCACTTTGCATGCCTTTTATTGAGCTTGTGTTATCCCTTCAAATGCTTAAGTGACTCATGGTAATTATGAATGACAAACTCCTTGGAGACTAGATAATTCTCTCAAGTTTGAAGGGACCTTACAAGGGCATACAACTCCTTATCATAGCTGGGGTAGTTGAGAGTGACACCATTGAGTTTTTTACTAAAATAGGCAATAGGGTGCACCTCTTGCAACAAAACTCCACGTATTCCCACACCACTTGCATCACATTCTATCTAAAAAGTTTTGCAAAAGTTTGGTACAGCTAGAACAGGTTCATTGGTGAGCTTCTCTTTAAGTTTCTCGAAAGCAAACTCTTGTTTCTCTCCCTACAATAACTTAACATCCTTTTCACCAACTCATTGAGAGGTGAGGCTAGACTTGAGAAGTCAGGCATAACTCTTCCTTAGAAGGATGGAGGACCATGAAAACTCTCAACTTCTCCTACATTTTGGGGAATTGGCCACTCTTGGACGACCTTGATTTTGGTGGAATCAACATGCACACCATGCTTATTGACTACGAAACTTAAAAAGATTGCACTACGTTAACAAAATATGCACTTCTCCTTATTTACAAAAGATGGTTATCTCTTAAAGTGGAGAGAACAATCTTCAGGTATCTTAGATGCTCATGGAGACTCTTATTATACACTAGGAGGTCATCAAAGTATACTACCACAAATTTCCATATGCAATCCATAAGGACATGATTTATCAATCTCATGAGAGTATTAGGTGCATTAGTTAAGCGAAAATGTATCACTAACCACTCATATAAACTAAACTTGGTCTTGAATGTGATTTTTCACTCATCACCTTCTCTTATTCTTATTTAGTGATAACCAATTTTAAGATTAATCTTGGAGAACATAGTGAACCCATGCAACTCATCCAACATGTCATCAAGTCTTGGGATTTGATACCTATACTTTATTGTTATATTGTTAATAGCCCTACAATCACAAAAAATTCTCCATTTTCATTCCTTCTTGGGCACCAACAATATGGGCACAACACAATGGGTTAGCTTGCCCCAAGAAAAAAATCAATTTGATGTTCTATTCCCCTAATTGGAGGAAGTCCTTTGGGGCCTTTTTAGAGAAACACATCATCAAATTCTTTTAAAAGTTCATCCAAAGGATATAGAAACTCAGGTTCTAGAGTTGAAGTAGTACGTGTGAACGCTCATTTGCAAAATATGAGATATGAAGGTTGTTCATATATGAGAGCTTTCTTTAAAGACTTTTTTTGGAAAAATGATCTCCTTTCGAATGACCTTGAGGTAAAAAGCACTACTTTCCCCCTCCTTTTGTTCATCTAGCATACATGTGTTGGGAAATTTCTCCTCTCTCTTTTTGTGCTTGCTCTCTTCTCTTGTTTCTTCATCCCTCTTTTTTCTTATTTCTATTTGATCCTCACACACCTTAGGTGGTGTTAGGGGATGAAGCATAAACTTTTAATCCTTGTGGGTGAGGGTGATTTTATTGGTAAGACCATTGCACATAATTTTATTGTCAAATTGCCATGGTCTTACCAAAAAATATGGCATGCTTCTATACGTACTATGTCATAAAGAACTTTATCCTCATAATTCCTTATGGAAAAGTTCACCTTCACTTGTTGGTTCACATTCAAATCCCCACCTTCATTTAGCCATTGAAGTTTGTAAGCTTTGGGATGGGGTAAGATTGTGAGAGCCAACTTTTCTACCAACATAGTGCTACAACAATTGCAACATGAGCCATTATCCACAATGAGAGAACATATATTGTTTAAAAGTAAGATAGCTCGAAATTTTGGCAGCATTTCATTACTAATCTCAACATGGCTTTTACATGGTTTGAGCACTTTTATTTATAACCAACTAACCCTAAAGGTGTATCAACTTTGCTAACATCGGTAAGAAGGCTAAAATTTTGTCTATTAGGAGAAGGACATGTAGCCACTACTATGGGAAAATTCTCTTCATCAGTAGAAGGACACATGACAACTACTAAGAGGGAATCCTCTTCATCAGGAGAAGGACACATGGCTATTACTCTCCCAAAGGAAGAAGACCAACACACCCTTAGCTTGCCCCCTGGTGGATTTTGACTAAAAGTCAACTTATAAGAGGCATTACATATGGCTCAACATGAGAGTTAAATTGTACTTGGCCATGATACAAGCCTAAAACATTCATACTATATTAGGTGTGCTCCAAAATGGCCTAAGAAAATAAGCGTTTGGCCATGCTTCTTGTGAATTGGTCCGTTGGACAAGGGTTTACCATCACGATGTATCCTGAATCAAACAATGCCAAAATAAATTCATAAATTTCTCAACGATAGATACCTAAATAAACTTCATATTCCTTAATAATTCATTTCCTTATACCTTCATACTCAACTTTTTTTGTGCTTCTACTCTCTTTAAGTCTTAACCTTCATATAATAATAAAATCACTACATCAAAGACACTTAAACAACCTAACCCAAAGAAATCACTTAGTCATGCAATCGCAAATATCACATTCAATCAATAAAGTTTCTACTCATCTAACTCTACCATCACTACTTTCATACCAATTTCATGACGTAACAACATCAACCATGACTCAACATATCCAAATCAGTAGTTTCACTCACACTTGGAAACTTAACAGTATAGAACCAAAAAGTTTTCCTACCACAATTCTTAAATTTCTATACACTACACATGTTATGCATTAAAGTTATACTTCTCTTAAGAAATTCTCATTTTTGCACATACATTCAAACACAACAATCATACCACCAATTAATATCTTTCCAAAAGTAAAATATTAGATTTAAAAAAATGAAATTATTTTTCCTGATCTGATAAAGTTTGTATAACTCTGATTTTCTCACCTAAACAACATCAAATGCGAAAAATCACTCTATCTATCTACAAAATCAAAGGTTTGATCAATGATCAAAGAAAATTTTTAGGATCATAAATAGAGAGGGATTCACTAAGAACAAAAAAGGCAACATGCAATTGAACATGAACTTGCATGCAAGGAAAAATAGATTGTTCTTAGAGAATGAGTAGAATTTTCTAGCTCACTATTAAGAGAAATTGATCGAAGATTTTGGTAGAGTTCTTTGCATAGATTAGTCTAGAAATATTGGTTCTTCAAAAAGAATGGAAGTTGATTCAAAATTTTGAAATAGAAAGGAGGGGTTTGGGGAGAGCTAGGTTTACAAGGAAGAAAGAGATTTTCTGGAAAAAAAATTAGGGTTATCACAAATTATGTTTTTAATATATGAAGTTTTTAACATTTTAGTTTTGGTCCTTTAAATTTAATTATTTTTATTTTTTAAAACCAAAATAATATGATTTTAGTTTTTAAATAGCAAATTTAACCTTAAATTTGATATTTATTTAGTTGCTAATAGCGTTTTTTCTTAATTTGGAAAAACATTAAATTTAGGAGATTAAAACTAAAATTACTCCAACTTTCTAAAAACATCATTGTATTATTTCTGGAAAGAAAAATGAGTGAAAAAAGCCAGGCGGAAGTGGAAACAATCATTTTATTTCAGGAACACGAAACACCAACGACAAAGTACTCTGAAAAAGCGTTCCCCACTATTCTCACCAACCCCACTAAGATGACTCAAGTACTTGTTCTGATATCAGTGTGATCTCTCAAACAGCTTCGGTGCATATAAAATATGAAAACACATATTGAAGATAGTGCATCTGGAAAGAAACATCAACTACCAATGCTTAAGTTTTTTGATTCTTCTCTGAGGCTCTGTGCAGTTCCTTTATCAGTGGCAACCATATGGGTTACTGTGACTAACCAGCAGGACAACAGCACCTATGGAATGCTGAAATATTACAAATTCTCTGCTCTCAAGTAAGAATCATATTGACTCTCCACTTTCTAGGGACTGATTCTCCTGAGTTATTTCTTTTTGCAGATAAAAAGGCACTTAATTCTACAATTGTTTTTGACAGGTATATGGTTTTAGTCAGTGCCCTGTGTGCATGTTATGCTGTTGTTGCTGCTGCTTGCTCATGGGTCAGATACTATGCATCCAAAGCTTGGATTTTCTTTGTCTCTGATCAGGTTTGATACTTTTGTTTTATACTTTTAGTTCCATTCTAAAGAGAATTAAGGAAACAAGCATTCAATTAGGGGATCCCAGCCTCGGAGCCTATTTCTCAGTTTCAGTTTAATTCTTAATTTAATATCTCTACTTCATAATTCTTATGTACTAGAAAATTGAAAAATATATTGCACTTCTGTGTGACCATTCATATAGCTTTTAGGATCTTTTGGCTTATCTATTAAGGTATCTAAAATTGATGCTTCTCACAGATTGTGGCATATTTAACGATCACATCAGTTGCTGCAGTCACTGAGATATATTACCTGGCTTACAATGGTGCGAAGGAAGATTCTTGGAGCGAAGCCTGCAGTTCCTATGACAGGTTTTGCGGCAAAGTGAAGTTGGCTCTGATTTTACACGCGATCACATTTTGCTGCTTCTTTGTTTTATCCGTTATTTCAGCTTTCAGAGCATTTAGTGTCTTTGATCCTCCTTATGTCAATTCTCTACAGGTGCAGGGAGATTAAATGATTAATTAGGACCATACTAAGATCGCAAATACTATAATGTATGGAAAAATATGTTTACCAATAATACTAACTGTTGCTTCTTTAAAGTAAATATGAACGTTGTATTATATATTGGTATTCGTTTTGTTTGAAGTGTTACTGCGTTTATTCTAACCCATATTAGTTTTGCAGTTAAGTAAAACAAAAAACGACAACAGGGGATGGGCCTTATCTTACACATACCCTAAACCCTAATTATCTTAACACAATATCCCTTTCTACAAGTTATCTTGAAATTTTTGCACACCAAATAGAAATTAATCAAGTTTTACTACGTATGGGTTTTCTTCTTTCGATTTAAGAAGTAGTCATATTTTTCTTACTTATTTTAATTATTTAATGTTTTTACAAGATCGAAGTATATATAGTTTCCTAAATAGTTCCAAGAGTCCACAGACTTGGCTTCAAAGAGAATTTATCTTCTTGTCACGAACAAAAGATGCGGAGGTGATTGCAAAAGACATTTTGATTTTGTTGCCAAAGTGTATCAAGTAATCGATGTTAGAGAAAACATAAGCATGTACTTCGTAAAGTGTGTCTTTTAATCACAATGAGTTAACTAACCTTTCATTTACCTCCTTCATGTGATTACACTGACTTTGCATACCAGCACGATTCAAGTACGTGTCATCCTTTAAGGCCGACATGTATTCGGTTGGGTCGTGTACATCAAGGTATCAACCTGGTTGTGTGATTTCACTAGCCCCCAGGCCATGTACTCTATTTAGAGGGTATCTTGGCCTTGTAAATCCACCAGCACCCCCAGGTTGTGTACTTCTGAGGTACTTTAGGTGTGTGTAGAACAGTAGCTCCCCTATGTTTACATGTTTATATGTTAAAAACTGTAAGGTGGAAGCCATATGTGTTTGGATGTTGACTTCCCAACTTATGGTACCCATCTTGTGGTGCTTTTTTGCAAAGAAAATTTGTATTTCTTTGGTCGTAAGACCCTATGGTAAATTTGCAAAGAAAATTTGAGGAGCGTAAGCGACGAAGAAGTTTAATGTCGAGGAAGGTGTGTTACGTGTTGGCAAGTGTACCAAATTATACAAGTAATACAATGGACACGTCCAGATATCATGTCCAACATGGACTAATGTAGTTTAAATTAATTGATTTGTTACTGATAAAGGGTAAGAATATCAAAACATTTGTGGTTTAAAGGAAAAATAATTGAAGAATTAACATTTAAAGTATAAATAAAAATTGACACAATGGAAACAAATAGCTTGATAAAAACTTCAGCAGGATTGGGTTTCACGATTCAATTCAAAGTAAAGAAATCAAACAAGATATTCCTATTTTCGTCTCTCACACTCACATCTTTTGTAACATGCCTTGATTTTGTCACAAACAAGCCTAAACTAAAATAATAAAAACATTGTCTAGAAATTTTTACTATTACGTTTGCATTAATGGCCAATATGTTGATGCTTAAGAATGACTATTAACAACATCTATGCACCATATCTAGAACATGCAATTTGAGATCACAATCTGGGTTTCCAAATTATCTTTTGGATCAACATAGCCTTCTGCATGTACAAAATTCATAGACTCTGTAGTTAAAACAAGAATAAAACATAAGAGATTGTGGAAAAGGATTATATTGAATGAAGTATTCATAGAGAGTTAAGAATACATTACACTCAACCCCCATGAATGAGGGAGTTAGCCACTCTTAGACATACTAAACATAAAGTTGACGTTGAAATTGAATGTCTCTAGCCTTCAGAATGCACTTCTACCTTCATGTGTAGAGATATAAAGTTTCTTTATATCCAAAATGTAATTTTCTTTTTTACCTATACTAGGTCCTGATTTTATAGACTTTCATAATTCGATTTGGACTTGATTTGGTACTTGCACTAGGGCAAAAACACTGTTCAACGACACTAATATCGACAATTCCAGCGTAGCCATTGTGGAAAAGAAGGTGATGGCATTTTTGAAAATAAATGCACAAAATCAATGATGGGTTTACCCCAAACCGTCGTTATTGGCCGTTGCAAAGAGAACAACGACGATCCTCTTAACTAACCATCGTTGTTGTGTATCATAACTACAACAGTGGTCATCAAAATCATCGTGGATGTGCTTGGTGTGTGATAACCACGATGGTGGTCCCTAGAACCGTCGTGGGTGAACTTGTTGAGGGTAAAAAAATAACCTTTTTTCTCTATTTCTCTTCGTGCCCACTTTTCTGTTTTCCAATCTCTTGATGCACCTTCGTTGCCATCTACGTAGCCACCGTGATGAAGGATTGTCTTGTTTCTTTTTAAGATTATTGAATATGATGTGAGTTGATTAAGAAAGTTAAGTGAAATCCCCACTGGACATTAAGATAGCAAGCTATCTAGATGTGAAGGTTCCTTTCACAAAGCTCAAGAAAAGAAGATGGTGGATTGATTCAAAACAAAAAGGAAATGGAAAGCAATAAAACCATAGAAAACCAAGAACAAATTAAAGGAAGAAGAAAACATAAAATGGAAAGGAAAGAAATGGTAAAAATGTGAGAAGCACACCACTACAAGGTTAGGCTAGAAGCCATGCAACCTTGAAGATGAGTGGATGTGTGCTGCCACTTGCTATGCAAGATAAGGCTTAAAAGTATTCACTCCCAAGGGAGGAAACTCTCATAAATGGTTGAGACACAAAAGTGTGTTTACTTCAAAATCTTCAACCCTTTTACATGTCTAGGAGCACCCCTTATATAGAAGAGTTTAGGGGCAAATAAGGATGTCTCTAAAAAAACCTAACCCTAGCTTCTAGAAACTAGGTCAAATAAGGTTACAAAAATGAGAGATAAAAGAGCTAACTATGGTGTGTGCAAGGATAATTTCGTTCTAGCACAAAAGGAGACAAAGAATGTGTCTCATATGTCCCCAAAAAGTGGCCAAAGTGTACTAAAAGCAAAGGAGACCAAAGGTACATACACTACTAGAAAAACGCTAATTACCGACGGTCAGAATCTGTCGGAAATGTGCATAATTCGTTCGGTAATAACGTTTTATCGACAAACTTCCGACGGTTACAAATCCGTCGGTAAACCGTGCGTCGATAATCATTTACCGATGAATTGTTCAAGTATGTCGGTAATTACCGACGGAAACATCCGTCGCTCTGACCGCCGGTTATTACCGATGGATTATGCCGTCGGAAATTACCGACGGCCTTATCCATCGGTAAATCCATTCGTAAAGTCCACGCCATTACTGACAGATATATCCATCGATAATTACCGAGGGAAACATCTGTCGGAAATTATCGACGGCCTTATCCGTCGGTAATGGCATGAACTTCACGAATGGATTTACCGACGAATAAGGCTGTCGGTAATCCATCGGTAATCCGTCGGAAATTATCGATGGCCTTATCCGTCGGTAATGGCATGGACTTCACGAATGGATTTACCGACGAATAAGACCGTCGGTAATCCGTCGGTAAGAGTCAAAAATTGGTCTGGGTTTATTTATTTTTTAGACATTCCACAATACCTGCATATAGAAAATTCCAACATAGACAAATCCAATAGTCCAACATTCCAGCATTCCATTATATCAAATATTATATGATTATCAAACTCCATCACAATATAACTATATATATATATATA
>Ga0209389_1004195_pt1 | contig 11910 bp, 13 predicted proteins | sample CowpearedBW_FD_187526 | JGI IMG/M metagenome (GOLD analysis project Ga0209389, IMG submission 187526) | Root nodule microbial communities of legume samples collected from California, USA - Cow pea red BW (SPAdes) (version 2) | ecosystem: Host-associated > Plants > Roots > Nodule | place: USA... | reverse complement strand
TATTCTAGAAATTTGTAGGTACTCCTTCATAGCATTGCTATCATAGTTGATTCATCTTCCTCTCACCTAAGAAATTTTATCCTTATCATAAATCTTCAATGGATAAATATTAGCGTTGAATTTCCTCACAACTATCTCATTGTATGAAGCATTTGTAGAATCCAACACGTCCCAAGAAACTTTTGATGCTAAGTTTTGCATGAAGTCCATTTTTGTTGGATCAACCTCAATGCCTTTTTTAGAGATCTTATGTCCAAGCAAAATTGCTTCTTTCACCATGAAGTGACATTTTTTTCCAATTAAGAACCAAATTGGTGTTTACACAACATGTTATAATTGTGTTGTGATTCTCTAGACATTAATCAAATGATGATTCAGAAAAAGAGAAGTCATCCATCAAAATCTAAATGTTTTTTTCTATAGATTCTTTTTGTATTAGTTAGATTGCCCTTCTCTTTTTTCTATGTTGTCCTTCCCATCTTTGTGTAATTGCTAGGAGGCCCTTCTCGTTGTCTATTTAAGAAGGCCTCCCCACCATATGTAAAAGGTTAATTAATGTTAATTTAAAGACATCGTTGTGTGCATTTGTGAGCTTTGTTCTTGTGAGAGTGTTCTACTCCTAGTCTTATTTGTAACCTTGACTGAAGTGGTGGCAACCACAAATTATTTGGATGGCCTAATAGACCAAGTGGCGTGCCTCATTCCATCCCTTATCCCATTATATTCTCTTTTGATGTAGGTTCATTATAGCTTTTATGAAATATGGTGTTTGAGTTCTTAAGAAAACCTAGAGAAGGTCACCACTGAACATTAAGATAATAAGATATCTATATGTGAAGGTTCACTTCTAAAGATTCTAGAGAAGGAGAGTGATGGTTTGAATTAAGAAACAAAATAAAATGATAAGGTAATATCAAAGTCAAATTGAAATAAAGGAAAATAATAACAAAATGGAAGCAATAGAAGATGGAAATAGTGAAGAGGAAGCACACCACTCTTAGGTGAGGACCAAATGACCAACTCTTTCCTAGATATGAGTGATGGAGTCGCCACTTGCTAAGCAAGGTAAGGAAAATGAGAGCTTTCACCCCTTGGAGAAAGGCCTCACAATTTTTGTTGAAACATATAGTGTATAAACTCAAAATGATCAACCCTTTCACAAGCTTATGAACACCTCTATATTAATTCTAGGGGCCTTTATGAAATAAACAAAAGTACAAAAGGTTATCTAAGAAATTACCAAACCCTACTTTCTATAAGCATCTTCTAAGAATGGCACAAACTAAAGGGTGGTGGGAAACACTAAGGTGATTCTAGGGCAAGACAATGAACGTCTCTACAAAAGGCTAAAAATTACCAAAGGTGAAAAGGAGACAAAAGTTTCAAAGGTACATTTGTTTTATTCCTTTTACTTTATACTTTACTCTCTCTTCCACATAAGCTCCATGTCATCTCCACTTTACACCTATTCAAGCCTTTTTAACCTAATTAAACCTACAAAACACATAAACATAGATTAACATGTTGGCTTAAGTCAAGTCAACTCTAGTCAACAGGTCAAACCTAGTCAAATATCAACAAGTCAAATAAGCTTGAGTCAACTAAATCAACTTAGGAAAATCAACATAATGAAATGCAAAATAAGGATATAGGCGAAAGACTAGAAGTCTCCTATCTAGACATGCTCCTTGTGATCCTTCTTGGGAGAGCTTCCATTGCATTTTGTGTGGTCAAGCCTTCATCATCATCCCCTTCTTATACCCTACTTCAAAAGGAGAAGGATCACATACACTAAATGAGTTACTCATGTTATAACAACATGGTAAAACTAACTCATAGGTAATATTGTTGATCTTCCTAATGATTTGGAAAGGGTCATCCCCTCTTGGGAGAAGCTTGGACTTCCTTTGAATAGGAAACCTTTCCTTTTTCAAATGAAGCCAAACACAATCTCTGTCCTTGAAGATGACTTCCTTTCTCCCTTTGTTACCAACCTCTTGATGTTTCCTCACCTTTTTCTCAATGGTTTCCTTGACTTGCGCTTGCAAGTCTTGGATCATCTTAGCTTTTGTTTTCCCATCTTGGGAAGTTCATGCCTCATGAGTGAGGAGGGGAAGAAGATCTAGGAGGGTTAAGGGACTGAACCCATAAACAACCTCAAAAGGAGAGTGGGAAGTAGTGGAGTGCACCACCCTATTGTATGCAAACTCAATGTGAGGAAAAAGTTCCTCTCATTCTCTAATATTTTGGACTATCATGCATCTCAACATTTGGCTCAAAGTTCTATTAACCACCTTGGTTTGGCCATCACTTTAGGGTGACAAGTTGTAGAAAATAGAAGTTTGGTTCCAAGCCTCTCCCACAATGTCTTCTAAAAATGGCTTAAGAACTTAGTGTCGCTATCACTCACAATAGTTCTAAGGATGACACAACTTCCTTAAAAAAGAGATTTGCAATATAAGTTCCATCATCAACTTTGTGGCATGGTATAAAATGAGCCAGTTTTTGAAATATATCCATTACCACAAAGATGGAATCCCAACCATTTTTTGTCCTTGGAAGCCCGGAAACAAAATCCATTGAAATGTCAACCCAGGGCATGGAAAGGATGGGCAAAGAAGTGTAAAGACAATGAGGTTGGACTCTCGACTTTGCTTTCAAGCATGCTATGCAATTTTTGCAATGCTTATCTACATGTTTTCTCATGTGAGGCTAATAGAAGTGTTCTTTCAAGACTTCCAAAGTCTTGTTGGCCCTAAAATGTCCCATGAAACCTCCCTCATGTGCCTCTCTTATGAATGATGCTCTTAAAGAACCTTGGGGTATACAAAGCATCTTACTTTTGAGAAGGTATTGATTGAGGAAATAAAATTCTTTGTTGGACCCTAGGTCGGATTCACTAAAAATGGAGAAGTCATAATCTTTAGCATATAATTCTTAATGTGATCAAAGTTAAGAAACTTGGTTTCAAGCATGGAAAAAAAGGAATGCCTTCTTGAAAGTGCATTCGACACTATGTTGGCCTTCCCTTATTTGTGCTTAATCACATAGGGGAATTGTTCAAGAAACTCTACCTACCTTGCATGTCTCTTGTTCAACTTTCTTGGCTTTTCAAAAACTTTAGGAATTCATGATCACTATGGATCACAAAATCTTAGGAAAAAATGTTGCCAAGTTTGGAAAGTTCTCATAAGAGCATAAAGCTCTTTGTCATAAGTGGAGTAGTTGATGTGACTACGCTTAAGCTTCCCACTAAAATAGGCTATGGGGTGTCCCTCTTGGAGAAGCACAACCCCAATATCTACATTTGATGCAACACACTCAATTTCAAATGTCTTGGAAAAGTTAGAAAGGGTTACAAGTGGAAAACATCTTGGAACTCATGTAAGATTAAAGACAAGTCTTAAGGACATGTAGACTGAAACTTTTGGAAGAAGGGGGAAGATTCACTAAGATAAAGTATCAAAACCTCATCCTTATAACTTCTAATGGAAAAGTTGATGAGGACTTGCTTTTCAACTTTTATTTCTCCTTCCTCACTAAGCCAAGAAAGCTTATAAGGCTTAGCATAAGGGATGGTTTTCAAGCCAAGCTTGTCCACAACCCTTGTGCTAGGAACATTGACACAACTTCCATTATCAATTATGAGGGAGCAAAACTTGTTGTTGATTAGGCATCTTGAGTGAAAAATATTTTCTCTTTGAGAGTCAACTTCTTTTGGGACTTGGCCCAAGATGCGCCTAACCACCAACAAGCATCCTTCATTAAGCTTTAGTTCATCCTGACTTGAAAAAGAGGAAGAAGTGTCTGAAGAAGTACTTTTGGGGGATGAACCGGAAGACTGCTCATTCTCTACCTCTCCCTTGGTGTTCAAGACCATGTTTCTCTTAGTTGGAATATTTGAAGCAATATGTTCTTACTAGTTCTTGAACCTAGGGAAGAGTTAGGAGTGTCATAGGGAGTTATAAACTCGTCTTGTAGCCAAATGTTACAAACAAATTTTTGGTTTAGACTATGGTGATACGTTTTCTCCAATGGCAAGGATGGATTTTGTTTGCTTATTTATAGTCATGGATGGTCTTCAACAATGGCCTCTTTACCAACTAGATGTCAAAAATGCTATTTTTTAATGGAGATTCGCATGAAGAAGTTTATATAGAGTAATCTCCAAGTTTGGTTGCTCAGATAGAGTCTTCTAGATTTGTATGTTATCTTCGCAAATCTTTATATGGTCTAAAATTGTCTCCTAGGGCTTGGTTTGGAAAATTTAGCAGTGTACTTCAAAAGTTTGGTATGACTTGTAGTGAGGCAGATGATCACCATGGCATCTATTTAATAATATATGTTGATGATATTGTTCTTACAAACATTGATCACCATGGCATCTCCCAGATGAAACAACACATTTGTCATCACTTTCAAATAAAGATCTTGGCAAACTTAAATATTTCTTTGGCATTGAGGTAGCGCAATCCAATAATGATATTGTTATATTTCAAAGGAAGTATACATTGAATATTTTGGAGAAAACTAGGTTAATGAACACAAAATTTGTTGACACACCAATGGATTCCAATACCAAACTCCTACCTAATCAAGGGGAGCCTTTCTTAGATCCTGAGAAATATAGAAGATTAGTTGGAAAATTGAACTATCATATTATTGATCTTAACATTTCCTTTGCAGTCATTATGGTAAGTTAAATTTTCAATTCCCTATATACAGATAATTGGAACGTAATCATTCATATATTAAAGTACATTAAAGGATCAATTGGAAAAGGTTTGTGATGTGGTCACGATAACCATACTAAAGTTATTTGTTGTTCAGATGTTGATTGGGCAGAATCTCCTTTTGATAGAAGATATACTTTTGGGTATTATGTTTCCATTAAAGGTAACTTCTTTTCTTGAAAGAGCAAGAAACAAATTTTTATGGCAAGATCTAGTGCATAAGAAGAATATAGATATATGACATCAACCACTTGTGAACTTTTTTGGCTTAAACAATTACCCAAAGAGTTGCAATTTGGAGATGTCACTAAAATGACACTTATATGTGACAATCAAGATGTTTTTCATACTAGCTATAATCTTATCGTTCATGAAAAGACCAAACACATTGAGATTTTGTCATTTTATTCAAGAAAAGATTGTATCTGGAGACATCAAGACTCGATTTGTTAACTTAAGTGATTAGCTCACAAATATTTTTACTAAGACTTTATGTGGACCTAAAATTAATTATATTTGTAACAAGCTTGGTACATATAATTTATATGCACCAACTTGATTACAATATCTTATGTTAATTACAATATTGTGTGTATTTGGACTTAGCCCGTATTTTCCTTTATTATTCATCATTATAAATGATGGCTTCTTCTAGGCTCCATGGAAGCTTGCATGAAGATGGAGAGCTCCGTGAATGAGGTTGAACGCGAAAACATGAAGGAAAAAGGCTTGAAGTTGTGTGGTTTGGTGTAGGTGAAGGTTTCTTAAGAAAGGTGAGGCCAATTCTCAAGGATGGAAGCTAGAGTAGACTAGTAAGGAGGCTATTCCAAAGTGAGCTCAAGGGAGAGAAGATATGCACACATTTGGGCAACAATCCTCTACTAAAATTCAAGCTGAAAAATACGTGTCCTAAGCCTTCCATTTGTATGCTAAAAGGAGACCAAGGAGGCTCCAAAAAGTGGAGGGAGAAAAGAGTCTAGAAAGTTGAATTTTGGAGCCAAAATGGAGCATGTGGGAGGTGTGACTTACCATCTAAGCAAGTCACACTTGCCATGGTTAGGGATGCTCATTTGAGAGCCTTGGAGCGCAAGCATGAAGCTTCTAGACCTCTCTAGCTTATGCTCTCCAAATCAAGCCCATTTCAAGGCCCAATTCCCTTTTTGGTCCAAATTACTTTCTAAAGCCCAATTTCTACTAGAGGTACAATACATGGCCCAAAGAAAACCCTATTCTACTAAGTCCAAAATACAAAGCCCAAAATGAAGTCCTAATATAGTATTTACAAGTAAAAAGTTCTAGGCTAGGTCTTCACACCTTCCTTGGCCCATGTAAAGTTCATCTTGGGCCTTGCATGCACATTTGAGGCACATTCCTCTTGTATTCTCTTAGCCATGACTCTTGTTATAGGTCCCTTGGTTAGAGGCATCTCATCAATAAATATATTACCCTATGTGTATTTTCTACACAAGGGAATTAATTCTATACCTAGTTTTTCATATTTTTACTACTATTAATCTTGCTGAGTGATGAGTCCCTAACCCTTACCAACGATGGAGGCACATGTCATATGCTTAGTGAGAATAAACATGTTTAGAAGGAGGGTTTCTTCACCTTCTTTTGATTTAGTTTTATGTGGACTATCCTAAAGTTGACTTATGTTAACTTGACTTTGGTTGACATGTTGACCTTAGTTGACATGTTGACTCTTTGGTTGTTTGTTTTGTAGGAATAAGATAGAACCAACTTAGAGGAGGATAACACTACTTAAAGTAAGGAAGAGGTTTGCACTTGGGACCACATATGTTAAGAGTCTCTTTTCGAGATTTTGGAGAGCAAGTTTGACCTTTACTTCTAGAAGGTCATGGGTACCACATATGAAGGCTTGGAGACCAAGCTAAGGTTGTCTCCTTTTCGAGATACCTCCTTTAGACTTAGTTTCTAGAAGCTTAGTTTTGTGTTATTGCACCTTTATCCTTAGCTTTGTATTTTTGGAAGGAGGCCCTTTTCCACACTTATACATTACTAGAAATATTGTATTTATCGACGGATATATACCGATAGATATATATCCGTCGGTAAGTGACCTTTACCGACGGATATCCATGGTTGTCATTACTGGTGGATTAATCCGTCAGTAATGTCTGTATGAAGTTGTCTTCTTAGTTAACGACAAATTAATTCGTCGGTAATGTTCATGTGAAATAGGTCACTTATGCACCGACGATAGTGGCGTACTTACCAACGGATGATATCCTTCGATAAAGTTCGCGCTCATATGAAATCACATTTCACTTTCCCCTTCCCCCAAATTCACTTTCTTCCCCCAAAACGCGAATCAAAATCCTGCGCTGCTGATCATGGGTCTGGATTGCCGTTGTCGTCACCTCTCTGCTACCGTCGCCTCTCTGCTGCCATTGTGGATCTGGATTGCCGCGTTCTTCGACCCTCACCGTCGTTTTGGTGAGTTTAATTCATTCCGGTTCTTGCAATTTTGATCGTTGTTACTTGTTCTCACATAGTTCTTTGATTTGTAAGGGATTGTGTTCGGTCTTCCCACATCCATTGGTCCAAGAGCACTAATCTTGTGGTGTGTTTGCGAGATATTAGAGCCATTGTAAGGTGTGACCATTTATCCCTTTCTCTCTATATTTTAAATTCAGATTGGTTCTGTTTTTGATTTGATTGCTGATTGGTTCTGTTTTTGGTTTGATTAGCGCTCATTGATGCTTAGTCCAAATTGAAATTGTCTGAATTGTTATATGCATTTGGATTGGTTTTGTTTTTGGTTTGATTATTGTTGATTGATGCTTAGTCCAAATTGAAATTGTCTGAATTGTTATATGCATTTGGATAGAATGATGGTATTTGGTAAGATTATTTTTTATTGCATTGACTGGATTATGTGTTAATTCTCTCCCATTCATAGTCATGGTGCAGTGAGGTAGTCACGCATCTCCCTTATTCTCTTCCAAGAATTGAAGAGTATGAACCTAAGTCACTTATGTTCTCCAGCGTCAAGTCTAAGAAGGGAGAGAGAAACCCCGTGAGAAAGAAACTAAAATTGGAACTGTTTTAGGATCTATAAAAATTGTGTTTTTCACTTAGTTCATATTTTATTTATATAATTATACAATACCACTAGTTAGCTAACTGAACTGCTAAGTAAAACTTACTTAAAATTCTCTCCAAGTTAACCAAAACTAAGTTAAAACACATTCTAAATAGGCTGCAATGCACTCTGATCCAGCTGACATGATTCAGGCAACTTCTTATGCGTCAAAGCTACTTAACAATTTACCAAATGCATATCTAAAAGCCTCCCAAATCCTAGCAACAATTTGCTAAAATCTACCTTACTATGCTAAACTTAGGTAGAAAGGGTAGCATGAAATTGGTCCAAGACTCCACCCTATATCCCTCTTCCAGAGTTCTCTTGCTTCCAACTAATGTAATTGGACTTCCCACATATATTCCCAATGTTGAATCAAGTATAAAAGCTAAATTCCAAAAAGTCAACCCAAAAGTCAACCATACTAGTTTTTACCAAAACTGCTGCAGAATTTATTGTTCAGCCCTGATTTCTTCTTTCTTTTTCCTTCATCAACCCTCCAAGTACTTGTTGAATGTAAACCCCTGGTTTACTTGCAATGCACCACTTCATATTACACAAAGAATGATGGGAGCCATGAGCTTGTTTGGTTTGAGAAAACATTTGTGGCTTTTACTAATAATTACAAAATCAAGCAAGCTGAACTCACATATGCTGTAGTTTGATGTAGTTGAACTACTCATTGACAGCAAAGACATATAATCATGCAATTTTAAGGTTCTGATTCAATGCTAATCATTAAACTAACTTATTGATATGCCTAAGGGTATGGATACATTGCAGAAACAAAATCAAATATGTAGAAAATGTAAAACCACTAATTAAACCATAATTGACAACAAAATTAACTATTAATGTGACAACAAAACCACACTTAATGGGTCAAATTTTGTACAGTGACTAAAAATTGTTACAACTTGAGACCACATCAATGTAAACCCTGAACAAACATGTTTGAATCATCAAATTACTATCACAATCAAGAAAAATAGAAATAATTCATATTGAAACTCAAAGAATGAACAAGTGCTGGGAAATTTAACAAAATTAACTACTTTTTGGGGTTTTGATGATTTAAGCTTTATATTCTAAAACTATGAATTGAAACATGTTAAAGGTGATATAAAATGGGTAAAGAAAGAAACCTAGGATTGAAAGCTAGCTGCCACATAGGATTAATGATAATGACAAATTGCTTTTGGCTTGATATCTTCTTTGTAACTCTGGACCCCTTTCTCCTAGCTTCACCTCTCTTTAAAAATCATCTAAGCTTCATTAAAAAACACAATTAAAGTCTAAATTAAGGCAAATCAAGGGACTTAAATAAAATTGGAGCCAAGTTAAATAAAATTGGTAGTCTAAACTAGAATTAAGACAACTATCCTCATGCAAGTCTATAATAAGCAACTAAAAGGTATAACAAAACTACTTAGACAAGTTGTAAGAGACACCTACACTCTAAAAATCTACTTACTCCCCAAAACTGAAACTTTAAACAAAATTCCACTCCCTAGAACCAAGATATTCTCTAAACTACTTCTCTAGAAACCCAAAAAAATCTAAATTGAACTAAAAAGCAAAAGTAAGTATAAAGAAACTGTATGACCAAGTTTAAAATGGTAACATAAAGCTAAGAAATTACTCAAAATTTAAAATGTACTAAAAACTCAAAATGTGACGTGCTACATCCTAAAACACAAGCTAAAGTTGGCTAAAATACAAAATCTACTCTAATCAAGGGTCAAAACGTGTAGCAGTGTGCAAATGCATTATTCTACCATCTAGACATGGTTAATATGATGCTAATCAATTACTAAAATAATGATGTTTCCAAAAGAACTAGTGTACAACAAAAATCCTAATTCTAGGTAGTCTAGAAAACCTAAAATGAGCATATCACACTCAAAACTTGTAAAATACTTGGAATGAGATAATTGATGGCCCAAACATGTTTCAAATCACTAAACCAAGATGCTAGGATGATGAAACCTTGATTTGGAGCTTTTTATTTAAAAAGTCAACCTTTGGGTCAACTCTCCATCAAAAGTGACTTCTAGAGTGGTTGAAATCTGAACCCTTGCTGAATTTCTTTGGTTTTAATTGTTGGAGATAATTGTTTGGTTTTAATTTTTGGAACTAATTGTTTGGTTTTAATTGGTGAAACTAATTTTTTGGTTTTATTGGTTATGATTTGTGCCAATGTAGGTGTTTGTGAGTAGGGTTGTTGATTTGTGGTGAGTGTTCTTCGTTGAAGCTTCAAAGTAAAGGTGAGTGACTTATTTGACTCTTTGATTGCTGGTTTTTTTTATCTGTTTATGCTTTTAATTTGTTTTATGGTTTGAATATGTTTATGGTATGAATATGTTTATGCTTTGAATATGATTTTGGATCCATCTAGGATCCATTTTACTATCATTAGGTAATTACATTGGAATTCCTATAACTAGGTAATTCCAATTACTACTTTTGGTTTGCATAGTCATGGGACTTGCATTCCAATTAGGACAATGATGTTTGTTTTCTATTTGGATATCTTACACAATAAGTGAGATATATCCCCACATTGCTCCACTTAATTCCAATTCTCCCTTTAATAATCTAATTTAAGGCCTTTATTGTTTTATAGAACATGGGCGAACTTCCTTTCGATCGTGCTTGGATGTATGATCGTTGTTATAGTGGTAGAAGGGGGTTGAAAAAGTCTTTTGTCTTAGGCGTTGAAGAGTTTGTCCAAGTAGTAACACAATCTAGATATTTTGAACTTGAAGGTGGGATTAGATGCCCTTACATTAAGTGTGACTGTACAAGGATTTTGACATATGAGGTTGTCAAGTGCACCTTTATAAAAAAAGGGTTCATACCAAATTATTGGATTTGGACATTACACGGTGAAGATATGCTAGTTATATATTTACATGAAGGTGATAATTATGTCCCTAGAGATGGTGTACATATTGTAGAAATGGAGCAATTGTGTGACATGGAAGAGATGGTCAATAACGCTTTGTGTTAATTTCAATCAACCCAACAAGCCAACGACACTAACTTAGAAAAGTGTCCTAATGAATCCACATAAAGGTTTTATAATTTTTTGGCGGAGGAAAATCAACCTTTATTTGAAGGGGCGAAAGACTCTAAACTGTTAGTATGTGTTAGACCTCTATCTTATAAGTCTAATTGGAATATTCCCAACCAATGCTTAGATGCTTTTACCAAATTTTTGTTAGATCTCACACCACCAAGTATGACCTTGCCAAAGAGTTATTATGGCGCTAAGAGGTTAGTATCGAAGTTGGGTTTGGAGGCTAAGAAGATTGATTATTGTGTGAGTGGTTGTATTTTATGACAATGATAGTGGATAAAAAGATGCAACATTGCTTGAATGTAAATTTTGTCACAAACCAAGATATCACCCAATTCATCAGGGATCAAGGCGAAAAAACTAATTATAGTTAAGTCAATGTTCTATTTGCCTATAATCCCAAGATTACAAAGAATGTTTGCTTCTATGGAAACCACGCCACATATGACTTGACATCATGACAACCAAAGTCAAGGAATGCTACGCCACCCATCTAATGGTGAAGCATGGAAGCACTTTGATCGTAAACATCCTACCTCTGCGTCTGATCCACGTAATGTGCGATTGGGTCTATGTTCAGATGGATTTAACCTTTACATTCAGGCTTCATCTTCACCATATTCTTGTTGGCCAGTGATTGTTACTCCATACAATCTTCCTCCTGAAATGTGCATGTCAAAACCTTATATGTTTTTGAGTTGTCTTATACCAGGACCATCCAATACAAAGGCCTCTATTGATGTTTACTTGGAGCCCTTAATTGATGATTTGAAGAAGTTGTGGGTTGGTATCTTGACCTATGGTGTTTCAAGGAAACAAAATTTTATGTCTAGATAACATTATTACCTTAATGTCGAGTAGGAATCTTCATAAAGCTTTCTTAAACACCATAACACCATATAATGCTAAACACTAAAATGGGTCTTTATCATTTGGTAATTATAACTTAGGTTGTTATGTTTGTGTTTGTTTTTTTCCTAACCTTG
>Ga0209389_1004191_pt1 | contig 11916 bp, 7 predicted proteins | sample CowpearedBW_FD_187526 | JGI IMG/M metagenome (GOLD analysis project Ga0209389, IMG submission 187526) | Root nodule microbial communities of legume samples collected from California, USA - Cow pea red BW (SPAdes) (version 2) | ecosystem: Host-associated > Plants > Roots > Nodule | place: USA... | reverse complement strand
CCTCTCCTACTCCAAGGACGTCCATCAATTGGTATCTAGAGCCATCCAAGCCTTTGGTGCATCCATCCTCTTGGTTTGGGTAAGGTTCTTGGTCCATACTTGTCTCCTCTTTCAATTTCCGTTTTGTCTCTCTTCTCCACTATTTTCTTCACTTTTGCTGCTGTTTTTTCATGTTTTTTATGTTCTCCACCGTTTGACATTGAGGCTACATGAATCTCCATTGATTCATCTTGTAGTACTCCTTACTTCATTGGTGCAAATCTGTTTTTAGGTTCCATTTTCGTTTTTCCAGCACTTGTTCTTTGGTTCTTGAGTTTTCTGCATTTTTATTCGGTGAATTCAGTCCTTCTTTGCATTTTATCATTTCAATTATGTTTAAGTCATGTTCTATGCTTTGCTTGTGCTTTAATTCATCTTTTCCACCATTTAATTTCATTGCTTACTGATTTGATTGAGTTTCCGAGCCACATCTCACAACCAAAACACTATGATCCTTCAAGGAAGTGTGTGGATGTTTAAGGCCTGAATCCTCACTGTTTTTCATCCATTTCACCGATTGGATTGTGCTTTTGTGTGTCTAAGATGTTTTTCATCTTACTCCAAGGACGTCCATCATTTGCTCTAACTAAAATTAATCGAGGCTTTGCTTTGATTAATTAAGCATTTTATTTGGTGAGGAGATAAAAGAATAGACATGATTAGGCATAGTAAATTTTGATTGAAACTGTACTTTGGTTGTATTTACTGTGGATAATCTAAAAGTTCTCACTTTTAATTGAGACTGTACTTTGGTTGTATCTACAATAATAATTAATTGAACAATAATCTTTAGATAACCGATTATGGATCTATTTTGAAAAAATCAATAAAATCAATCTATTTTCTTTACTATTGTTTTCATTTCTTTTTATCTTTTAAATTTTATCTCTTTCTTTGTTTATCTTAATCCTCTTATATATTTTTTATTTTATTTGACTAACTCTTTTGTATAGTTTTTATAAGAACTAATTTGTTAAAAAGCAATTCCCTATTCGTTGGGAGACGACTTTGGGTTACTTTACCCTTTCTATTTTGTTAACTATTATCTTAGCAATACTGACATTGCTATAGTTTAGTAGTATTAATTTGATCGTGTCAACGACAACGTTATCAGGCTTCATGGTGTACCTAGAACCATAGTGAGTGATAAGGACACAAGTTTTTAAGCCACTTTTAAAGGACTTTGTGAGGGAAGCTTAGAACCAAATTTCTCTTTTGTATAACTTGTCACCCCCAAATCAATGGCCAAACCGAGATGGTAAATAGGACTTTGGGTGAAATGTTAAGGTGCATGCTAGCCAAAAATCTTAGGGAGCGGGAAGCACATTCTTCCTCATATAGAGTTTGCATACAATAGGGTGGTGCATTCCACTACTTCCCATTCTCCCTTTGAGGTTGTTTATTAGTTCAACCCCTTAACACCTCTAGATCTCCTTCCTTTTCCTACTCATAAGGCATGAACTAGCAAATATGGAGAAGAGTGTGCTAAGATGATTCAAGACTTGCATCCACAAGTTAAGGATAACATAGAGAGGAAGGTTGTGCATTACTAAAGGTTTGCCAATAAAGGTAGGAAATACATCACCTTCTTTGCTAGGTATGGTGTCGCTTGAGGAAAGAGAGGTTCCCTACTCAAAGAAAGTCCAAACTCCATCCTATAAGGGACGACCCTTTCCAAATGGTGAGGAGGATTAATAAAAATGCCTATGAGTTAGATTTACCCCCTAGCTATAACATGAGTCATACTTTTAATGTGGGTGATCTTTCTCCTTTTGATGTAGGTTTTATAAATTCCTTGTTGAATTCTCACTACGGAGGGGAGGATGATAAGTCCATGACTCACTATGAAAGCTTAAAGGACCTTCCTAGAAGGATCACAAAAAGCATGACTAGAAGGAATGCCTCTAACCCCTTATCTTTGTCTTTATTTTTCATTTCTTTATGTTGACTTTATCTTGTGGTGATTTAAGTTGAGTTGACTTGACTTATTGACCTTGACCTTGGGTGTTTGTTTTTTAGGTCAAGTTATTGTCAACTTGGAGGAGAATAGTTGTACTTGGAGTCGAGAAGAGGCTTAAACTTAAGGCTAAACCAGCATGGAGCGCATATGAGCATGAATAGCATAGGAATTTACCTTCTCTTCTAGAAGGTCAATAGGAGCATTAGGAGAAACTTAGCCACTAAGCTAGGTCACTCTCCTTTTCAAGACACCTCCTTTAGTTGACCTAGCTTCTAGAACAATATCTCGTGTTTGTGCTCTTGTCCTTAACTTTGTCTTTTTTGCGAAAAGACCCCATCCAACACTTATGAAACAAGTTGTTCTAGACTTATAAAATGGTTGAATATTTTGAGTAAAATTACTTTATATTTGACCATTTGTGAGAGTGCTCTCCTTAATAGTGTCATCTTATCTTGTTTTATCTTGAGCCTAGAGTTTGGTGAGCCTTGTGCCCCCTCAAGTGGCGTGCCATCATCTTCATCCCCTCCCCCATTCAAGTCTTCCATCTCTTACATCATCTTTTCTTCACTTTTGGTTTCTTTTATTCTCTTTTTAATTCTGCAATTATGCTTCTTTTATGTTCTTGTTTTTAGTTTCCATTAATTGAATTCCTCTCATTCTCTAGAGCCTTGAAAGTGAACCTTCACATCTGGGTAACCTTGATTATCTTAATGTTTAGTAGGCATCTTCCTTGAGCTTGTTTATGTTAGGTTTTTTAAAGGAGGGGGTATCATTGGGGAGATACAACACCAATGAGATCTGAGTCTAATTACATAAGACACTAACACCACTCTCAACCCAAAACCTTAAGGCAATGGGTTTATGGGTCTTTATTCTTATATAATGCTCTACTTTCTCATTTCTGGTCAATGTGGGACTTAGACTCACACTTGGATTCCTAACAATCTCCCCCTCAAGGGTGAGTCCTTTCAACCACATTGGTACACTGCCTCTCTAGCGGAAGCATTCCTAACCACGAGTACTCCTTTTCTACCCTTTTTTGTACCGTCGTTATTCTTAACGGAACACGCTTTACCTGGAACCCTTACCTGGGACCCTTGCCAGGAAGACTTTTGATACTAGGACCATACTGGTACTGCACTCGTCTGAGCCGGTATTAACCATCGGCTCTGATACCACTTGTTAGGTTTTTTAAAGGAGGGGGTATCACTGGGGAGATACAACACCAGTGAGATCTGAGTCTAACTACATAAGACACTGACACCACTCTCAACCCAAAACCTTAAGACAATGGGTTTATGGGTCTTTATTCTTATATAGTGCTCTACTTTCTCATTTCTGGTCAATGGGGGACTTAGACTCACACTTGGATTCCTAACAGTTTAATCACTTAAATATCATATTTGTTCAACATGAAATGGATCTTTAGCATATATTAATTAGACAGGTCTAACAACAAACACCAGACGAGTATAAAAAAACATTAGACAAAAAAAAATTATAATTAAAGTATTAATTCTTTCTTCTATGCATTTTTTTATTTTTACTTTTATCCTTTTATGATTTCTATAACATCTTGACCGGATATTACGAATTTAAATAATAAAATAAAGAAGTAAATGATAAAACTTTATTTATTAAAACTGATATTCCCAAAACGCGGGAAAGTTAAAAAAAAAACTTTTATTACTTTCATAATAAACCAAAATTCATAAGTATAAATAAGATTGTAATTATCCAAATGTCCAGAATATTTATAATTACAATTTATTTGAAAGCATAAAAAAAAAACTTCATAAAAGTTCTGATAAAATCTTCTCCCAAAACTAGCCCCGCTCCGTCTCTAGGCCTCACCAGATCCACCTGCAATAACATCTACTCCCTGTACCGCGTACACGATCATCACCAAACACAAATAGATAGGGTGAGTTAACATATTACACATATATATAAATATTGCATAGTTATATATATATATATCACACAATCACACCAATATTGCTGCAGTAAAAAAATCGTCTGGCGGGGGACACGTACCGCCAAGCGCTGCCCACTTCCAAACCGCGTGGAAGTTATGATGAGTCGAACCTTGACTCACATTCAATACTTAAATTTTGGGAATTTAATATTATTTTTGCGCTTAAAAATTGTATTTAGTTGCATACTATATTATTGGATATTATTGGGCTTAATAATGCAACTGTAATTTAATTTAGGTCCTTAAAAGTGTAAATAATGAATATTTTAATTCATAAATTAAGTCCCAACATAGGAATTTGGGAGAGAAATAGTTCAAGTACTAAATGTACCCCTAATTCTCATGTTTACACCCCCTTTTCTCTAATTGGAATATCTATTTCTAAAAAAACATTTATGGAGCTAACTGCACCCCATGTTTTCAGGTTTACACCCATTCTCTAATTTAATTTTCAATTTCTACTTTGCACCCCTCCTTCTTACTAAGCTGCACCCCTAATGTCACTTAAACTCCCATCCACCAGATTTCGCACGTGGCAATTCTCCACTTATTAAGTTAACCAATTACAACTTGTCACGTCCTCAATCCCCCACTCACTAAAATAACCACTCACAATCTGCCACATCATCAATCCTCCACTAAATTAAATCACCAATCAAAACATGCCACCTCATCACTCTTTCTCTCCTTCACAACCAAAACCCTAACCCTAATTTCCTTCTTCTCTCTCTTCCACACCAATCCACTCCTCAGCCGCCATGACCACGTCCGGCCACCATTGCACACGACGGAAAGCCACCGTCTATCGCGCCCTCATCGGAAACCTCGTCACCGCTACTGCACCAGTGGGCCGCGACGTCTTCTTCTTCTCCGCTCCGCGCATCCCGCAGCCACCATCATGCACCAAGCTCGAACCTGAAACTCCCGCGCCACCGTGAACCAGCCACCATCTCCTTCATCGCGCCTCTGTCTCGCCTCCTTCCTCGTTCATCTCACTGCCACCACCATGGCAACACCACCAGAGCTCACGACCTGCCTATGTCGAGCCCGCAACTCGCCAGAATCGCGGCCATAACCACCGACAACACCCGCGCCAACGCTCACCCGCACCTATGCTCACGCCTCACCCTCTTCCTCGTGACGTCAACCATGGAAACCACTATCTATTCCGTTCAGCTTCACCAACACAGATTTGCAGTGGAATCTACACCTCCATTAGTCGCGAGAACTAGAAGCACCACCGTCACGCTCCTGTCATTGCAGTAACCGCAGCAACACCTCTATCCTCTGTAAATCATAGCTCTGATCACACAACCTTCTTCTCGCGAGATGTCGTAGAACCTGTAACCACGAGGACACATCCATGGCAGCACGCAAGTAGTCCATTACTACCATGCACTTGTCGCCATTGACGCGTGTCTGTGGAGTTGTAGCTGCCACATCTGTTCGAACCAGATTCTTGACGCCCACCGTGAAGACGAAGGTACCAGCGACAAAAACGACGGTGGAGAAAGGAGGAAAGAGGAAGAAACCCTAGTTCTTGGAAGAGAAAATGCACTGCCATATGTCTGCTTCTTAGTGGACAGACATAGAGTCAAACTAGTCAACCAGTCAACTCTGGGCAAGGCTTCGTCATCGTTGGTCAAACAGATTATTTTTAGCAGGTGGTTCCTCTATAGGAACCCTAAATTGCCTAAGAGAGGAAAGAATCGTCTGGTGGCAGTTCATTGCCGACCAGATAGTTTTCCAACCCTCTGGCTACTAGGGTTTTCCTCTACCCTTTCAAATTCAATCCAAAACTAAGTTTGGCTAAAATAAGTTTAATTTGGGTTCTCCAAGACTTGAACCCACAACCATGTCAATACCAAATCAATGCTAAACCATCAAGCTAATTCATGCTTCTTGCTAACTAATATAATTCACATATTATATTATTTCACAACATAATTACACATATTATTAAAACAATAATAATTAATTAATACATAAATAGCATACATAGGACTTGAACTCAAGTCTTCCCACACAATTAAAGTACTCTCAACCACTTGAGTTAATACTTTTCCACATTATATAAATCAGAATTAAATACCATAAATGTTCTTCCTACCCGTATTTATTAATTAATTAATTATTTAATTATTTAATTTTCACGGGTCTTACAATTTCTCATTACTTGGTCATCTTAAAATTAAATTTAGAAAAATATATTTTACTTTTATTTCTTAAAAACAATATTATTTCAAAAATAACATATTTTTATTGATATTATAAATTTTTTACAATGTCATATAAAAATTGTCATGTAATGATTTTGTCTTGCAAAAAATTGTCAACAAAAGGTTACATTTCTATTTTTATATTTTTAGTATGTAAAACATTACACAAATTTGATGATATATTGATTAGACAAATCTAATAACAGATATTACATGAGTCATTCTTATATTGATTAGAAGACTCTAGCAATATACATTAGATAAGTCTTTCCACACACAAAATAGATGAGTTTTTTCATACACCGATTGAAAGAGTATAGTGAAAAATATTATACAAGTCTAACAATACACATTTGAAGAGTCTCTTCATGCCTGATTAGACTAATGTAGAAAAAACCATTACATGACTCATTCAAAACATTGATTAGATAAGTCTAAAAATACACATTAGACGAGTATGTCTATCTGTTGATTAGATGAGTCTTGCAACACGCATTAGACGAGTTTTTCCATACAATGATTATACAAGTCTAGCAATATACATTAGACGAGTGTTCTTACACATATATTAGATGAGTCTATTAATACTCATTAAACAACTCTATCCATTATTTGATTAAATGAGTTTTGAAAACATTAGACAACTTTTTCCATGTACTAATTAAATGAGTCTAACAATACATATTCGACGAGTATGTTCATATACTTATTAGATGAGTCTAATAACAAATATTAGACGAATTTGTCAATGCACTTATCAAACGAGTCTAACACTAGTACACATTAGACAAATATGTTCATACACTAATTTATATTTTTAATGAGTCTAATATAGATGCATATCCTTTATATTTTTAGGGGTTAAATACGTTTTTATCCCTTAACTTTAAGTGAAAATTTGAATTAGTTCCTTTTTGAAACTTTGGACTAATTTAGTCCCTCATCTTTTGAAATGTGTGAATTTAGTCTTTTTAACCAAATTTTGTTAAGTTTATTTAATATTTCAAATGCGTTTCATGATAGCATTTGAGTTGTTTGTGTGGTTTGATACATTTTCGTTTCAAAGTCAATTGAGAAACTCGTTTGAAAAATCAAATAAACTTAACAAAATTTGGTTAAAATGGCTAAATTCACACATATTTTGAGTTAAGGATTAAATTGGAACTAAAGTTTAAAAGAATGATTAATTCCAAATTTCACTCAAAATTAAGGAACAAAAATCATATTTAATCTTATTATTTTTAGAGAGTGTACTCTTTATTTTTTGCATATGATTTACTATTTGTTTTTTTACAAAATTTATTAATTATACTTTTTATAGATATATTAAATTTCTGAACTTATACATCATTTTTCATGTTGATTTTATACAAAACTTAAAATTTAAAAATATTTATTATTTATTTTCTCAATATTATTTAAAAAAAATTATTTTTTGCATATAATTTATTATTTGTATTTACAAAATTTATTAAATTATATTTTTATAGATATATTAAATTTCTAAACTTATACATCATTTTTCATGTTGATTTTATTCAAAACTTGAAATTAAAAAATATTTATTATTTATTTTCTCAATATTATTTTATAAAAGAAACTCAAAATACGTAAAATTATCTGAAGTGAGATTTATTTCCCAAAACACCCCTTGTGTTTGAGTTTTACGAAGGGTTTATGGCACTGCAGAATCGTGAGAAGAGATGGATGTGTTACTGAAGGTGGCAATCCAATTACCCATATTTTCCCCACTCGTTAACCACACCCCGACCCGCGAACGTTCTTCCACGGAGCTACGTTTCTCGCGTTGGAACAACGCCAACGCAGAGAAGTTCAACCAGCGCCGCCGAACGCTCCATGAAATCGAAGACGAAATCTGCCGCACTCGCCGCAACATCGCCGCCGATAACATCATCAACACTGCCACCACCGCCGCTGTTTCCGCCACTTCCGAAACTTTCAAATCCCTCGGAACCCCCTCCGCTCCGTCGCAACCTTCAATTCCGGGAAAAAAATCGAAATACTCTAAACCACCGCCAAAACCGAAATCCTTGCTCGATTGGCATCCGGTGGTTTCACGAGTCGAGAGACTTGAGTTTCGACCGGGGCCGGAAAACGTGAAAATCGGTGAGGACGGAGTGTCTTATATCGTCGAAGGCGCGCCGTTCGACTTCAGGTTCAGTTACACGGAGACCCCGAAAGCAAATCCAGTGAAATTGCGCGAGCCACCGTTCGCGCCGTTCGGACCGCCCACCTTGCCGCGGCCGTGGACCGGGCGGAACCCGGTACCGCCGAGCAAGACGACCGTGACGGAGTTCCACTTGCTCGATCCGCCGCTGTCGGATGAGGAGGGAGCTGAACTAGTCCGTTTGGCCTTGCCGATTTGGGAGTCGAGGAAGAAGGTGTTGGGAGAACCGTTGACTAAGGATGAGATCAATCGCTTGGTTAAGAGGGCGGAGAAATATTCGCGCCAACTGCATATTGGTATTTTCTTTTATGTATTACGGCTGATGTTTTGTTTTTAAATTTATAAAATAATTTAATTTTGATGTCTGTGTAAAAATGATCAACCAGTTAGAAATAAAGTTCCGGATTTACTGATTATTCATCTACACCGAAAAGGTTGATCACCACTTAATATACACATTGATTGAAAGAGTAAAAGTGATAGGTTTAAAGGTTATGTGCCATGATGAAAAGAGAAATAGAAAGGAAAAATAAGTGTGTAAATAGGTGTTCACAAAATCAAGGCGAATGTGAATCATTACAGATATTATTTTAGTGTTTATCCTTTGATGACAGATATCATAATTTGATTGTTATTGGTGTATGTATGCGAATCCTTATGGAGCCCTCCCTTATACGGGGCTCGCTTATGTGAAACTAGTGTGTAATAAGTGTCCATAAAGTCAAGGTGTATGTGAATCATTCCTCAGTTAAACATTATTTTAGTGTTTTTCCTTTGATGACAAATATGATAATTTGATTATTATTGGTGTATGTATGCGAGTCCTAATGGAGGGCTCCCTCGTGTTTACCATCTGTGTTTTGCAGTTTATATCACTTTGTTTTAAAAAATTGTATGATTCTTATGAGCAATAATACTTAGATCCAATTCTGCAAGTGTTTTAAGTCAATCGAATAAATTTCTTCATAATTATTTATTATAGAAAAAAATTGTGCATCTTTCACGAGTTACAGTTCAGGACAGAAGTTTTATAAAACTGCAAGTGCTTAATTTGATTTTAGTTTATGATTGAATTTTTATTTTCCGTTTTCTCTGGTAAGGGTATACGGGAAAATTTGTTGAAGAGTCTTTGTATGTTTCTCTCGCAGTGTTTTTACCTTTGTCATTAATACACTAAAATGTGATATTTAAAGTTGGTTTGATGCTGTGGTAAAATCTTAACTTTTGAACTTAAGCTTTGTGCTTTCAAGAAACCTTATTTGTAGAAGATTATTTGAACACTGAATGAGGAGTGGAAAATAGTCTATTCTGGATGAGGCTGAGGGGATCACTTTTATGCACTTAACTGGTTATTAGGAATGGGAAATAAACTTTTGTCTATGCACTCAAATTTCTGATTTAGGCAGGGATGGTTTGACACATAACATGTTGGAAAACATTCATACATATTGGATGAGGAGCAGTGTGTGCAAGATAAAATGCAGAGGAGTGTGTACCGTTGACATGGATAATGTGTGCCAGCAGTTAGAGGTTTGTTTCTTCTGTTTGTAATCTCTTATACTTTGCTTGGTGCCCTTACCACTTAAATGAATATATGCCTTTTACGCTTTTGAGAATCCACTGGAAATAAGAAACTCATCTTGGGTCCTGTGTCATGTTGTCTTGGTTTTGCCAGGAAAGAACTGGGGGGGAAATCATTTACCGACATTTTGGCACAGTGTACCTTTTCAGGGGGAGAAACTATAACTATGAAACACGACCACGATTTCCTCTTATGTGGTGGAGACCGGTGTCTCCGGTATATCCTAAGCTGATTAAACGAGTTCCAGAAGGTTTAACACTTGACGAAGCAACTGAAATGCGTCAAAAGGGAAGGGTCCTGATGCCCATCCGCAAACTAGGTAGACTTTTTTGGAGATTCATTACAATTTAACGATTCTTGTTCTTTCTTCAAGCTAACACGTCCCTATCATTTTATTGTTGCAGCAAAAAATGGTGTATATTGGGACCTTGTGACTAATGTCAGAGAGGCATTTGAACAGTGTGACCTTGTGCGAATAAATTGCCAAGAACTAAATACAAGTGACTATAAAAAGATTGGAGCAAAACTAAAGGTATAACCATGTTCACTTAACTTTGAATTCAATGTTGAAGATAATAGGCATTGACTTATGTAATGTAAAATTTTCAATGGTGCTATAATAAACATCTTTTTCTTCCATGTGTTCATTGACTCTAGGATCTTGTTCCATGCGTATTGCTTTCATTTGAAGATGACCACATACTTATGTGGAGAGGACCGAATTGGAGGCCTTCTTTACCAAATCCCAGAGATGATGACACGGAAGCCACTAAAGTTAATGTTGACAACGGAAATTCTAGTAAACTGACTCCAGATGCCCGTAAATTGTCAGCGGCGTGTCTACAGAAGAATAGAGCTGAGCATCTATGCAATGAACCTCTTGACATAAGCATTTTATCTAATTCACATGATTTGAGTTTGCACAAAACTGTGCCTTGTCTCACAGAAAATAGCAAGCTACCTGTGTCTGATGTTTCAGGTGCTGCTTCACTCCCTATGAAAACATGTGAAGTTGAAATCACAGAAGGTGTCATGGCCTTTTCTTGCACACCACAAATGGTACCGGGTACTAATAAAAGTTCTGCCAGCACTGTAGCAGATCCTCGTTCAGATAAGTTTCTTGATGGTTCCGAAGCAGATGTTAGTGAGCCATCAAAGTGTGAACCTTGTACAGAAGGACTTTTACTGCTGTTGGACCAAGCTGTTGAGAAAGGCCGTGCTCTTGTTTTAGATGATAAATTTTTGGATGATGATTACATTTATCAAACCTCTGTGGCTTTTTCTAAATCAACTCCACCTTAGCCTCTTTATAAAGGTGTGCACCTTGTACAGAAGTACTTTTACTGCTGTTGGACCAAGCTGTTGAGCAAGGCCGTGCTCTTGTTTTAGATGATAAATTTTTGGATGATGACTACATTTATCAAACCTCTGGCTTTTTCTAAATCAACTCCACCTTAGCCTCTTTATAAACTACCAGACAGCTTATGATTGTAAGAAGTCACAGGAAATATTTGAAGAGTCAGAATCCTTGTAAGTTCTAACTCAAATTTCTATTTGTATTAGTCTTCTGTTTTCTGTGACACTAGAGTAGGTTATCTATTTCCACTTGTTTGGCAGAAATTTTCTCGCGCTTCACTTTTTTTATGCATTATGTACAGTTTATAAAATGTTCGAGTGTTATTCACTGGTTTTATCTGTATTTCGAATCTAGAGTCACTCAGGTGAGGAAGAACTATTTGGCTCATCTTACTATATTCTATATAAACATTTCTCCATCGCTGTAACGTATTTTCAATTTTTCTCTGCCAGTCTCTGTTAGGATATGACCTCCTATTAAGAAGGTCTATGAAAGAAGAAATAAGGGAGAAAGAAATACAACTAATTGATTTAATTCAACCCGCTGAGAAATCTTTTAGTGGTTATATAGGTTGTTGTGTTGGGAACATATAT
>Ga0209389_1004189_pt1 | contig 11918 bp, 5 predicted proteins | sample CowpearedBW_FD_187526 | JGI IMG/M metagenome (GOLD analysis project Ga0209389, IMG submission 187526) | Root nodule microbial communities of legume samples collected from California, USA - Cow pea red BW (SPAdes) (version 2) | ecosystem: Host-associated > Plants > Roots > Nodule | place: USA... | reverse complement strand
TTGCTTTTTTACCTCGCCTTATAGGCCTCGGTTGGCAAGGAACCGAAGCCTATAATGGCGCGGTGGCAATTTTGCAATTACAGACAACTTTTATGCCTCGGTTCACCTAAAATCCGAAGCCAAAAGCTGTTATAGGCCTCGGTTACAAAAAACCCGGTGCCAAAAGGGGTGTTAGGCCTCGGTTAAAAAGGCCCGAAGCCAAAAAGGTTGCCAAAAATTTCAAAAATACCATTCTCGTTTTGACTTATAGGCTTCGGTTGGGAAAAAGCCGGTGCCAAAAGGGATGTTAGGCCTCGGATGTTAAGGAACCGGGGCCAAAAGGGGTTATATGCCTCGGTTCTAAATTGAACTGAGGCCATATAATTTAATTAGGGCTCAAAACTGAACCCCATTTCTTCGTCGCGCGCACTGCTATCCTCCATTTCTCTCTGCAAATACGCCGCCGTTTTCTCCACAACGCAAACCCTTCCGTTTCCGCCGTTTCACTGTTTCCGCCACACCTTCGTCGGTGAGCCCTGCTTTCTCTCCCATGAACGAACCCAACAGGTCCTTGTAATCCTGTTTTCTCTGCCTTCTGCTAGAGATTATCTGGGCCAAGATCTGCGCAAGCTCCTTTCTCGCTTTCATCGCCTTGTGGAACAGTGTCCCCGGAACGTTAATGGGCATTGAGTTGTACCCTTGCTCCAGAGTGTAGTAGCACCGTTTCAGAGCATCTCTGTACAGAATCTCTTCTTTCCCGAATATCGAAAGCAGAGCAACGTTGAAGGTGAACTGCAGTACACCCAAAACCGTCAAAATCCCATTTTTCATTTTTATATCAAAATTTAAATCCAACGAGGAATCAGAAATAGGTAGAAGTGTTGTTTTTTTACTAAACAGAGAGGCTCTGTTCTGGAGGGCTCACCGTTTTCATTTCAAGGAAAGTGGTGATGAAGCGGCCTTCCCAGGATTTCAAGCAATCTTGGGCAATGGATTCAATGTCAGGGACGATGTTTTTTATGGCTTCTGGCATGAAGGTGCGAAGAACAAGCCTTCTCAAGTTAGCATGGTACTCTCCCTGGTGAAAGAAGATAGCTTGTTTTCCCAACATCCTCTCTTTGCTAGCTGGTGTTGTTGAGAAAAATAAAATGGTAGGTCGTGTGGGCCTTCAACTTCCACCGCTTAGCTGTTCGTGAATGGTTTGGAAATCAAGAACTGCAAGTTTCTGTATAAATCAAACCACGGCACTGCAATAAATAATAAACATTACTATATGCAACTTTTTCAGAGTTTTTCAATGAAATTTTGGTTTTCATTATCAACAGAAAAAACGTTATGTATTGAGATATTTTGATAAAGATTCATCAACTTTATGTATTGTTTTTAATAAAGTTCATATAATAACGAAAAAAAAAAGCATTTTAAGGACACTCCTTCATTGTTGTAATTAATAGAATTAAAATGTAACCTAACTTGAATTTAACTAAATGGTCAAATTATTAGACGATACCGATCCTTTATTTGTTTTTACGGTCTGGTGTGTAATTTTAAAATATTTTTCTTTCTAGGGTTATTTCAAGAAAATTAATTCAAAAATTCATTTTTTTATACAAGGGTATTACGGTAACTTAATAAATATATCTATTTTAACAATTAATTTTATCTATCACATCAATCAAATCTTTCACTAATTTTTATAAAAATTATTTCCAAATCCACTCACCTTACCTTCTAAATTCACTCAAAAAACACAAATATTCATCCACCCAAATCTACACAAATCCATCTTCACACTCTCTTACATATCCATCTACACAAAAAAAGACACCCTTAAAGTAGTCATTTGAATAAGTTTAAGCAATAACAGGTACGAGGCCATAGAAGCCTAAGAATAGAGAATAAAACAGAGTCTGGGCTTTGGATTTGATGAATTTTCTCAATTTAATATTATTTCTCCTGAAGAAGATTTATTAATTTTGGTGTTAGTTTGAGTAAATGTTGACCGATTCTAAATCTGTATATCGTAAATATGTTTAAAAGTGAATTCATTCATATTTGACCTTTGATTGTTTGTTTCATAATTTTTTTACAGTTATTTAATTGAGTTGATTTTTTTTATTATATTCTTGAGTTAAATATCTTTAATTTGAGTTTAAGAATGTAATATTTGAAGATCCGTAAAAGTTTCAGTTTTATTTGGTTATACACTTTACTTTTAAATTTGTTATACATATTCTTTATACAGTTTGTTAATTATATATATTCTGTTATAGTTTGTTTTACAGTTTTTCATACGCATTTCGTTTTTGGTCTTCTTTGTATAAACTTTGTATAAGCATCCTTTTCAGTTGGTGAGCTTCTTAAGATTGACGGTTGGTTTCTTTTATGTCACCATTTCTATTTTCTCCTCTTTCTTTTCCTTATGAATTGTCAGCAGAGATGTGAAAAAAAAATTTGTACTCCATATATTCGAGAATAAATTTCATAATGAGTAAGAAATTGATAATAAATATTGTGAATGAAACAAGCACGCGTATTTTTTATACCCACAAATTAACAGAACATGTAGAATATTATAGTGTTCGTAACCTCTAAATACCCGTTATAAAATTTATGAGATACTTAAATTTTGTTTAAAATTTATGAATATTATGTATTATATTTTATTTGAATTTATGATTAAAATATGTTATTAAATATTTTAAATTTTTGTTTGTAAATACTTATAAGTACACATGGATATTAAAAAAATATAAATTTTCTACAACAGATACTTACACGAATATAAATATAAAGACGAATCTGAAACAAATATTTATCTTGCAACTAGAATGAGAGGAAACTACTGCCGGTATCCTTGCAGAAGGTTTTAATCTCGTTCATATACATATGTTGAATAAGAATCTCTATATTCTTAAAGAAAACTCATTCAATCTTTCAAGGAATCATGATCATGTTTTTCACAACCCAAAAAAGAAGCACTTAAACATACAGAGACAAATAATAGACATGAAACGACATGTTATACTAATTGTTAATTAAAAAATCGAATGGATTGGACTTCAGACCGGATTGAATCACACAGATGAATAAATTTTAGGCTACACCCTATCACATTTCTGCCAGCACCTTATTACGTCCAGAATCTATTTTCCGGATCATAATAAACAATTCTGGAAATTTTTTTCCGAAAAGCAATCACCTCTTTCTATTATGGAAAGATTTCCTGAAGGGTTTTTTTATGGGGTGGAGGGAGAAATTTAATGGGGTGTAAGAAACAACAGCCTAAATTTTAACATCTTTAAATAACTGTTGAAAGATACCTGAGGAGATTATCTGAATGGATTGGATTTCAGAGCGGAGAAATAGATGAATAAATTTGATCATCATGAGGAGATGATCTGCACCAATGTCCCAAAATTAATGGCAAATATGTCCAAAATCAACAATGCAGTGTGGTGCCATGACGCATTATCATTAGTCATATAAAAACATTTTAAATTCATTCACAAAAGAAAATACACGTATCCAACCACTCATTTATAGATGCACTCTTGATCTTTGTGTTTCTATGACCTTTAAAAGTGTTTCTGTGTAAAAGAGCAATTCTCTTTAAATACCATCTTTGTATAAATTATTTTAAAAATGAGAGACAGAAATAGAAAAACAGAGAAAGGTGGTACTTATAAATTATATTATACTATCATATAACTATTATGTTTATAAATCAAATGTACAGACACTTAGTAATTATATACCCTGAGCTTTTAACCTTTAGGTGATAAAATTAAGGCTCAATTGCACAAATTGTTCAAAAATAGCTTCAATAATAAAATTGTTCAAGATATTAATTTCACATTAAAACCATTCTCTAAACCAAACAAACATTTATAATTTTGTCAACAACCTCCATGATGGTAGTAGTTTTTCTATATATGCAACTATTTTCACTTTCAAGCTTCACTTAAGAAATGTCACCACCACCTTGAATATGATTGCACTATCCAACCCGTCATGAAAAAAGTGGGATGGATAGTAGAAATGATATTTCAGTCCGGGTGAATTAAAGTTCAGAGAAGTCTGCCACGATATTAGAAATTACATGCATGATGATGGGCCAACATAACCAAATCAAATTAAAAAGATTACCATCATAAAACTAGAAACCAGTTGTGTTGTTATACATTGACATAATGTCTTCTCAACATTGAGATCCAATCGTAATTTGCTTCTTGCCCACACCTTATTCCATCTCAGCTCTTAGATAAGGATCACATCTTTGAAGGAGAGCGGTACCAGCCCCACGGTTCATCAGAGATGTACTGAGTCACTTGCTTCACACTTAAGTAATTATCAAGTCCCCTGAAAATGTTAATAAAAAGAGTTACTCACAAGCTTAAATAAAACTAAAAAAGCTTTATCTTCCACTCCGTATCTGAAAATGATCGAGGTGAAGTCTTGTTTTCTCTTTTGCAATCATACAAGAGTCTAGAGCATTCAACATTCTAAGGACTTCAACTTATAAGTGTGGGTTTTCTTCTTCTGTTTTGGATGTTGGACATTGTGTCCATAAAAAAAGAAGGCACTTGTATTTGTTGATTTAGGAAATAAAGACCATACCATTCTCCTAATTCACGACCAAAGCCGCTGCGTTTAATGCCTCCCCATGGGGCTTGAGTGAAGCATGGTTGAGAACAATTAATCCACACAATTCCAGCCTTAAAAGCCTGCATTGAACAAAGACGATCTATTAAGAAGCAGAAACGATCCAATTAATATGTTGTTTTCCATGATAACCTAGGACCAGTCTCACCTTAGTAATGCGCTCACATCTTTCTAGATCATTTGATATTACAGCAGAACCTAAGCCATATCTGTGGAAAGTCAAAGTATATCAGATATCAAAACACAAATGAAGAGAACTACAAGTTTAAAGACGAAGTTAAAGTCAGTGCACAGAAAACCACCAACTCACACAGTGTCATTTGCTAGATCAATAGCTTCTTCCTCAGTGCTAAATGTTTTTACACAGAGAACAGGTCCAAATACTTCTTCTTTCCAAATTTGCATAGAGGTAGTCACATCAGTTATGACAGTCGGTTCAACAAAGAATCCTTTCTTTAGATGCTGCCATTGAATTTGAGAAAGAATATCCAGTCCTCAAGAATTGCAGAAGCACGTAACCAAAACATACCTTCAAAGAAAGTATTAATCATACCTCAGGGCGAGACCCACCAGTCAAAATGGTTGCACCCTCACTCTTAGCATTCGAGATAAACTTCAATACTTTTTCATACTGAACCATATATAATACAAGTATTAGATATCACATAGCCTTGAAGAAAAGTGTGCTTATATCAATAAGATATTTTAAGTTGCAAAACCAGAAAGAAAGCTAAAGCATGGAAACATATAAATCGAGCAGGAGAAGGTTCCTTCTTCCCTGATTCCCTCTCATGATATATACAGCCAGCTAACCAATAATTCTTGTATTGAAGCTTTTGTATACGCTTAGCTAGACCATAACTCCATCTATGATCTCACAGCCAGTCCCAAACCAAGATAAAAAAGGAAATTGTTCTGGGTCTTTGACTACCAAAGTAAAACTTATGGATATTAAACACATTCAGTCTGATCAAAATTTCATAATTAATGATTATATCATATTACCATTACATTTTCATTTTGACTAATAAATAAGGCATTTGCATTTGAACATACCAAAGCATACCCGTCCTTTACTAGAAAGAGAGTAAGGTGTAAGTGTAAATATTATAGCATATAAAGAAGTAAGAATCGGCAAGTTACCTGTCCCTCACTAACAACAGGGCCTAGTCTGCAACCTTCTTCCAAGGGATCAGAAATTTTGATATTTTTTATCCATTTCACAATCCTATTCAAAAACTCCGTTGCTATACTTTCCTGAAACAACGATAGTACCTTTGTTTATCAGTTTTAGCAGATAAATGTCAACATAATTCCTACCAAGTTGTTTAAAAAAATTCAACCACAGTTGAAGTTAATATGATAACTGCCATATACGTTTACAAAGAAGAAGAAAAAAGAAGTTGCATATACTTGTTTTTTAAGATATCCGTGTGTTGAGGAAGGAGCAGGATCTATCCAGTAAACTTACATGTACAATAAGGCGGGAAGTTGCACTGCATATTTGACCATTTGTCCAGAAGCAGCCAAAGATGGTCCATTCAGCAGCTTTTTAAATTACGGAGATAGGATCCAAGTCATGTAATAGGTAATTGATAAAAAAAACATTACTCATTCTCACTCGGTATTTAAGGGAATGTGATTCCATGCTGCAAGTAAACACGTGCTGTCCATAACTAAATTGCTACACTCAAGAAAATCACTTACCCTTGTCAAGGTCAACATCCTCAAAGACAACGATTGGACTTTTTCCACCAAGCTCTAGTGAAACAGGCTGCCAAGAAACCACAAATTTGATATTACAGTGATTCATGAAGAAACCAGAAATTTGACGCGACAAAGATTCATGCACTAAGAAAACACAATTAAAATACGGGGGGAGAAAAGGGTTCAGGTGTGCAGTTTGGTAGCATCGAAATATATATGCGAACTGAGAAAAAATGAATAGTAACAAGGGGCAGAACTTAAGATAATAAGTTATGTATTATTACACAATCAATTATAGTTGTATTTCACAGTCAAAATAAACCGCTATAACAGATATATAATCAATTATACATATTTATTATTTGTAAAATAAATCATTATTAATTTCAACTCTTATGCAATTTTTTCCTTTTTTATTTCAACTCCATTGTTCTTTAACCAAACACATTTATTTCTACATTATTTCTCTTAAAAAAAAATACAATTATTTCCAATTTATTTGTAACTTATTACTCTTCTTTTCTTTTGTGGCCCACTAACTTCCTCTATTTTCTCTCCTTCTACCAAACAAGGTGTTAAAAACACAACTGCTTAAAAATACCTTGACCAGCTGGGCTGCGGCCGTCATAATCTTGCTCCCAGTTGCAGAGCTTCCAGTAAAGGCAATCTGTTCAAGAAGTTATGGTCACGATGCAACACTAGCTTTGCAAACTCAATACATTGCATTAACAATACATGCAACGATGCAAGACACAAAACTAGATACAACCCCGTAGAATAGAACTTCAATTGTTTTAAAAAGTGAAGGGAATTGAACCTTGTCGACATCGGGATGGACTGCTAATGGAGCACCGGCTTCAGGTCCTAATCCAGTGAGAATGTTCAACACACCAGGAGGAAGCCCCACTTCTTTGCAAATCTCACCTAGCTCCAAACAGGTCCTAAAAATTGAGCATAACACAGCATGAGAATGAACCAACAAAACAAAGAAGCAAGCTGCAACAGTCAACGGGAACAATACACACACAGATGCCAACTCAGAGGGCTTCAATATTGCGGCACAACCGGCTGCCAGAGCAGGAGCAACCTTCCAAGTAGCCATCAACATAGGATAATTCCTAAAACAACAACACTCAATAATCATCAACTATATATAGGATCAGCATTGATCAAAGCGGGTCAAAAAAGATGGAAAAAAGTAGTACCAGGGAGTTATTAATCCTACAACCCCAATTGGCTCCTTTAGAACGTAACTCTTGAATGTGTCCATGGGAAGAGACACAGGAGCCTTTTGTTTGGAGTCCAATTTTTCAGCCAGATCAGCGTAGAACTCAAAGCAACCAGCAACATCATCCTACACAAAACAAATAACCGTGCTCGATGATTCAAGTTTAATTAGCTTTTCATTAATTTTATTTTTCAATTTAGGGAGGTGAGGTTACGATGTCCCACGCGGCTTCATCCAGCGGTTTTCCACAATCGATGGCTTCTAGTTTTGCGAGCTCGGGTTTTTTCTCGGTGACCTGCAAGAGATAATGGAAATAAGAAAATGGATAAATAGAAGAGAGAAAACAAAAGCGATTGAAGTAAAAACCTTAGCAGCGATGGCACGGAGATAGCGGGCCCGAACAGCGCCGGAAGCGGAGGCCCAATCGGCGCCTTTGTTGCGGGAGAGGGCGGCTTTGGCGGCGGCGACTGCGACTTCGACGTCTTCCTTAGTAGCGGCTGGGATATCCCCTGCATCGAGAAGGAAAGTGTGAGTGAATGAGATTGAAAATGAGATCTGATGTGATGGTGGAGAGAGAAGAAGAGAATAAAAAAGAACCGATGATCTGTTGTGTGGAAGGGTTGATGATGGGAATCCGTTTGCCGAGGGCAGGGACTTTCCAGTCACCGTCTATGAACAATTGACGGTTGGGAATACCGATGGACATGTTGTTGCGTGGCTCTGCCTGCACAAGTTTTAGTGTAGGTGTGAGTGTCAGTGACTGAGCTCAACGGAGTTAGTAAAGTAGTGAACTTTCCACGGCTTTTGCTGTTGTTATCTTTATTTCTCTCACTTACTCCTTTATTTTCTCTATTAAAATTATGACCCGTGCAAAACACGGATTATTTATTTCTAACAATTAAAAACAAATGAAGAAATAAAAAAATATATATTTTAAATAATTAGAATATTAATTTGAATAAATTTACTATAATTCTTTCAATATTTTATTTTTAGTTTATTAATTATGTCAATGTTTAATTGTTTTTTATTATTTCATATAATATTTTAAAGTTTATTAGTAATATTATGTTATTGTATTATAGTTAAATATTATTATATTATCAAGAATAGATAAATTTTTTAAACTCAGACTTTGTTCACATTTGGAAACACTTCTCAAAGTTGATAATAAGTAAAAATTGTTCGAAAACATTAAACAAATTCATAAAAAATGCCGTATATGTCTATATTCAAAATTTTAAATGTAACTTTTGTTACCATAACTTCACAGTAGGGTGGCAATGCGGGCCGGTCCGGCCCGCATAAGGCTCGTACAATGCGGGTTGGTCCGTTTTGCCTCACATATTTTATGCGGGCTGAAAGTATTGGTTCGTCCCGCATATTTTTTGGTCCGCGGGCCCGCGGGCCGGTCCGCTTTTTTTTTTTTAATTTTTTTTTAAAATGTTTTTTTTTAAATTTTTTTAATTTTTTTAAAAATTTTTATGATAAAACTTTCGATGTTTAAAAATTGAAAAACTTTAAGAAGTTCACAAAATTAAGTAAAGACTTTGGGGAATTAGATGATAAATTGATAATTCAACATTTTCATCATATTCATACTATGACATACACAATGTATTCTTCAAATTTTAGCACATTAAAAATTACATAATACTTGTATTTTCCAGTTATACAAGAGTTTGAAATGTTAATGCAAGAGTCCATAAAAGAAGTAATTAATATACACAAGTGTAATTTTTTTTTTAATTTTATGCGGGCTTGCGGGCCGCGGGCTAGTCCGTGCGGATCGCGGGCCTATGCAGGCCGAGCCCGCACGAGCCTGCGGACTCACTATCCTGGTCCGCCCCGCGTTTTTCCTGCGAGCCGGACCCGCGGGCCAAGCCCTAATTGCCATCCCTACTTTACAGTAATTTCAAATTTAAATTTAGTTACCATATTCAAAATTTTCATTCAAAATATGAATCTTAATTCTTCATTTTATAAAAAGAGTGAAATTGAAATAGTTAATTAATTTTTTTTATCGTCAAAAGTTTAAATAATTCACAATTTTTAATTTTTAATAATATAAATATTATATATTATTGAAATTATTTTTTAAATATTTATTTGTAATAATACACTTATGTCAAATTTTAATTTTAAATAATACACTTATTTGATTATTTATTTTCTTGCATTTTTTTAATTTCGTATTTTAAAAAAACGTCTGTTTATACCTTTCGTTATGAGAAGCTCTTAATGTTTATGCATTAAGATAGTTATTAAAATTGATTTTTAAATTATAATTTAAATTTAATATAAATTTGTTGTAATTTTAAGTAAAGTATTATATATTATATTTTGAATTAGAATAATAATAATAATAATCGAAATGATCAATAATAATAATAATAAGATTATAAAATCGTATATATATATATATATATATATATATATATATATATATATATATGTGTGTGTTAATTTGAATTATCATTAAATGTTTTTAAGAATGGCTTAATATAATGTAATATGTTAAGTTTAGAAAGTTTTGAGACAAACATTTCCAAATACATGCATATTCTATTAATTTCAGTCCATCATAATTACATTTGATTTTAAATTAGGTTTCCTTGTTTTTTTTTTCACACCTACGCGGCGAAACAAAAGGGTAGCAAAGAAAAAACATATGTGGAATGAAAATAGATACAATCTATGGAAGGAAAACAAATATTACCTCATCAATGAATGATTAAATGTATTGAAATAAAATATGCAAATCTAAAATGTAACCATAACAAAAGAGTTAAATCAAATTAATAAAAATTAATTGAAAAAAATATGATTTTCAACTCTATCAAGTATACATATATCCCGTTTCTTAAAAACATCTAGTCTAAAAAACATGGGAAAGAGAAGTTCCTCATTATGACACAAATCTATGGAACTAAATAAGTGAATGAATTTTTATAATTTTTAAATAATTAAAACAATTACAATTACAAAAATCAATCTATTTATCTAAATAAAAGTCTAACCTTTGTCCTTTAAGAATACAAAATGCAACATTTCATATGATACCGTCTCCTACGTTCAGTGTGAATATTCAAAATGATTCAAACATAATAAAAGAAAAAGTTACACTCATGGTTGCTTGCTGTATAACCTCTGTTGTGAAGATTCACCTAGTTTTTCTTTACTATGTTTTTTCATTTGTGAATTTAATAATGGTATTTACTTTCATCCATTAAATTATGATTTACATGATTTGGAATTTCAAGGACATAACTTGATTAGATCTCTAATATAAGAGATCTCAAGTTATTAAAAATTGAAAATTTGAAGTAGAATGCATAGTAAAACAATTCAATCATCCCAATAAACACTTCACAACGCATTTATACGGTAAAAACATACCAAAGATTACACTTGGGAGACACTTGGGGAATGAAATCAAACAATTAGGAACTTCTTTGGGTAGTCTTTATCGCAAAAATGTGTTCGGTTAATAGATTCTTCTTTTATTGTTTATATTTTTTCCAAATTAACAGAGCAAAATTTATGAAAAATTGAATTGTAGGATTAGTGTTATAACAACTTTGTTTAACCATTAAGTTAAAATTGTTTAATTATAACTATTGCACTAGAGATGAATTAAATAATGATTGATGTAAGGTTAATTGTGATAAACTATTGGTTGAATTATTTAAAAGGTCCTTTACCTTGATCTCATAATCTAAATTTGAGGAATCATAAAATTTGGGTTGATATTGTACATCAAAACTCGGAAAGGATAACAATAACAACAAAACCTTATCCCACCGAATAAAATCAACTATATAGATTACACAATCAAATTAGCTTCATGAAAAACAAAGACTCTTACATAAATACCAAACATGGATCATTTATCATTCACATACTACAAAGAAAAATGATAATTATTGGAGGCTTTTATTTTAGGCTAAAATAATCATTTGGTCCATGTTTTTGTTGAAAAATCTCAAATAGGTCCTAAGATTTTTTTTAGTCTCAATTAGGTCCATATTTTTTAAAATGTGTAACAATTAGGCCCATTCCGTTAGTATAGAGTTAACGGTGTTAAGGATATGCCACGTGTCAGCTTCTCATTCTTTTTGAATTTTTGAATTTGTTTTAATTTTTTTTTATTTGTTTTAAATTTTTTAATTTTTTTTAAAATTATTCATGTCACGTGTCACATCAATATTGTGCCACGTGTCAAGTCAGTAAGGTGACACGTGTCAAGTCATTGTTTGAATCTCAATTTGGTCCATATATTTGTTATTTTAATTATATTTCAGTCCATTTTTTTTTTAATTTTTAATTTCATCCTTTC
>Ga0209389_1004178_pt1 | contig 11934 bp, 6 predicted proteins | sample CowpearedBW_FD_187526 | JGI IMG/M metagenome (GOLD analysis project Ga0209389, IMG submission 187526) | Root nodule microbial communities of legume samples collected from California, USA - Cow pea red BW (SPAdes) (version 2) | ecosystem: Host-associated > Plants > Roots > Nodule | place: USA... | reverse complement strand
ATATATATATATATATATATATATATATATATATATATATATATATATATATATATATATATATATATATACATATGTAATTCTATAATGGATGTGAAAATCATAATTTGTGGGAAACGGAATACAGAAGCCGTTTCAAAACGCTGTGAAACGGATTCTGTAATCCGTTTCATAAAAAAATTTGCAATTTTTTTTATGAAACGGATTACAGAATCCGTTTCATAACGTTTTGAAACGGCTTCTGTATTCCGCTTCCAAAAATTTGCAAATTTGTTAATGAAACGGAATACAGAATCCGTTTCAAAATGTTATGAAACGGATTCTGTATTCCGTTTCATAAAAAAATTTGCAAATTTTTTTATGAAACGGATTACAGAAACCGTTTCATTTTGAAACGGATTCTGTGTTCCGTTTCCCATACATTTTGACTTTTATAGTAAAACAACTTTTGTATTGCATTTGGTAAAAGTTTGAAACGCAGAGAATCCGTTCAAACAAATTACGTTTAAAAAGAACTTAAGGTGGTATGAAGGCTAACCTGGATCGACGGAAGTACAACTTGGAGAGGAGATACTCACAACCACCTTCCTTCAAAGAACCAACCTTCAATCACAATAATGCATACTTAAGACACTGACAGGATAAACAAAACAGGATTCCTTAAAAAAAAAATGAAAGTCATACAAACCAAAAGAGGGACCACCACAGAGAGAATGAACGAATGAAGGACAGCTCTCAGGACCACGAACCAAATGAAACTGAGCAAAAATTTTAATGAAAGCAGACACTGGATGGAGAAGAAACGGGAGTACAAGAATACTAATACTAAAGTTTTGGGGGTGCAGGGACGTTGACGCAGTAAATGAAATTTACTGCGTCCCTACCCACTTTCACCCATTCTCACGGTATATTAAATAAGGGCATAAACGTCAATTTTGGGGGTACAGGAGAATTCTTGGAGGTGCAGGGAGAAGGCGCCATGTTTCTTTTGTGTGACCACGATCATCGTAATCTGAAAATCCCAAGGCATGAGTAGAAGTTGAAGCAGAGAAGTTGAGATAGGAAAAAAATCGTTCCCTCCAATCTTGTAAACCGTTTTTATTTTTAATTTTTAGTTTTTGAATTTTATTAATTTAGAAAAAATGAAAAATACTTAATCATTTTTTTTTAATTTTTGAATTTCAAAACACTTAATCCTTAGTCTACAGAGCTCTTAAAAACATAATTTAAAGAAACATTTATTAATCCATACTATATGATTTTTTTAAGACAATTTATTTTTATTCTTTTTTATTTAACACTTATATTTTTGGTTATTTTGGAAATGATTGTACATTCACCCGAACGAAGTTGGGTGTTGATACATTTTATGAATAAGTTTTATATATTATGATTAGTACAACCATTATTATAACAATATTCTATTCTATAATGTTTTTTTAGTTATTAATAAGATTTTAAATATTTTCAAATAATAAAAATTAAAAAATTAAATGAAACTATATATAACTTGACAATCAAATTAATTAAACATTCAAACTATTCAAATATTATTGAGCAACATTCTAGCATTTAAAAATATTAAATTGTGAACATATATAGTAGGAGTAGTAAATAATTATTAAAACATTTTTTAAAAAACAAATTAAAAAAAATTGTAAAAACAAATGTTGGTGGGTTAAGTGGGCCAACCCACCTTTAACCCGGCTCGAACCCGTTTAACCCGTGGGTTAAGTGAGCCGGGTTAAGTTCAACTCACTTTTGAAAGAATTAAATTTTTCTCAACCCAACCCGACTCGAACCCGTGGTGAGCCGAGTTGGCTCACAGGTTGAAACCCATTTTGACATTTCTATATACATCCCTTTGTTTTTTTATGAATAAGTTTTATATATTATGATTAGCACAACCATTATTATAATAATATTTTATTTTATAATATTTTCTTAATTATCAATAAGATTACAAATACTTTCAAGTAATAAAAATTAAAAAAATTAAATGAAATGATACATGTAAGGCCCACTTATTTTTTTTATTCTACCCTAATTCTAGAGGGGCTGCCCCAAATCAGTTGGGCGTAGGACTGGCCCATAAGGAGCAAATACCCTAAACTAGCTAACACTCTCAATTTTGCCTCTTTACAGAAACGCAGCCACCTTGTTCTCTCCCTCTCAATCCCTCCAATGGTACTCTGCTAGGGTTTTGAGACCCATTCGATTCCAAGTGAGTTTAGCTCATTCTCCCATCCACGTAAATTATTCTAAACTTGTTTTTGGCCATTCTTTTGGCATCCATTGTGCTTGTGGGATTCTTCATTTTAGCACTTACTTTGTGTTCCAAATTTTAGTTGTTTTTTTTTCTCATTGTAATTGTGGCCTACTTAGGTGTCTTGGGGAACCACAAGGTGTTCAATCCCATCTCCTAAGTAGAACCTTTCTCACCTATAGTGAAACATTTTTAGTGGTAAGAGTGATAAAAGTTCTAAATGCTTTCTCACCTTACCTTAGGCCGCATAGTTTAGATTCATGTTTTCACGTTGCATAGTGGCTTGATTTATGAGACCAAATTCTCTAAAATTTTGCCAATTAGGGGTCCGTTTTTAGTGTTAAATTTCTTTGAGTCTTGTTTGCTTGTTTTGTGCTTAGTGACTCAAGTGATTCTATTTACTTAGCACTTAGACAATTGTGTGATCTTTGAGTACTTTTGCAAGTGTAACCTTGGCAAGGATTAGCCTTGGTACTTAAGAAGTCTGTGAGACTCACCTCGCTTACCTGGAGGTACACTTGTGCTAGTCCTCTTCTTTCACCCTTTTATCCAAGTGCATAAGTTCATTTAATCACTATGAGTACATATTCTACATATAGTCATAGGTTGCATAAGCATGGTAGTGATGAGTTGCATCATACATTTCATACTGACATTCCATTCTTTGGGGAGGATATAAATATCATTTAGAGATTGGATGTGGGATACAGAGAAATTGGTGCAACCATTGTTTAGTAAATATAGTCAATTTGACATTCTTAGGCATTTACTTCTAGGTTTATTGGACGTGCATCCGAGTGGTGGCAAGAGAGGCAGTATAGAGTGAAAAAGGGGAGAAAATCATGCATTAACATATTTTCTGAATTAAAAGCATGCATGTGGAAACATTTCATTCCCCCTTCATTTAGGATCACTAAAGAGCAACAGTCTAGGATAGAAGACTTCATTGACATAGGTGATGCATTTATCCAAAATCTTGCTAAGTTTTCTAGACTCGAAAAATATTTTAAGAAAAATTTGGATTTGCTCTTGAGTGAACAAAGAGAAAGAGAAAAACAAAAGAGAGCACGAGAGAAGCTTGAAAGGTTTCGCGAGTTTGATATGCGCAGAGAAAAAAAAAGAGCTTGATAAGCTTCGTGCTAAAAGAGAACAAGAGGAAAAAGAAAGAAAAAAGTTTGAGGATAAAGAGAGAGTAAGACAAGAGGAAGAATTAAAAAGAAAAGAGGAAGAGTTAAAAAGAAAAGAAGACAATATTAAGAGGAAAGAAACAAAGGAACTATTGTCTAGGGCAGTAATGATACAACATCCTTGCATAAACCTCAAGATCAAGATTCCAAAGGGAATGATTCCATCTTTACACTCTACCTTATCTTCCATTAATTCTTTTGTCTTGGTTCTTTCCAAAATTGTTTTTCCACCTTCATTCATTATTTCAAACTCCTCAAAGGATTTTTCAAAACCAAACTTTGACATAGAGTTACCTTTTAGGTTTCAATTAAGTCAAAGTGAAAATCGCAATTTTTGTGAAATGGGCCGACTCTCACATTTTTCCAAACTTAGTTCCCGTGGTGATGGTCCATTCAAAATAATCAAAAAGATCAATGATAATGCTTATCAATTAGATCGTCTTGCTAAATATGGTGTGCATCCAACTTTAAACATTACTTACTTAGTTCCTTTTACAAGTATTATGGATGATGAGGATGACCACCAGGATTTGAGGGCAAATCCTCTGCAATGGGGAGGGGATGATGTGACCCCACAAAGCCCAATTGCACCTTCAGGCCCAAGCCCAAGCCCAAGCCCATTAAAAGGCCCAATAACAAGAAATATGATGAAGAAGATTCAAATGGGCCTCCCAATAGATGGACAAAAATCTAATGGACTTGTCACATTATTTTCATGGGCCAAAGAAATCAACAAGACTTGAAGAAGTGCATCAAAGCCCAGTAGACTAGATTTTAAATTGGGCCAATATTTGGGCTTTGCTTTCAATAATGGTGTAAGGCATAAAAATAGGTGTTACATGTATAAATGGGTTCGGCCCACTAAGAGTCTCCCTTAGGCCATGACTTCCTCATGGATCATGCATCCCATGGAGCCAAGTCCACACTCTACCCATGTGCCTCCTTCATCCAAGGGCTAAAAAAGTGTCTTATTTTCCAAGTCTTCATCCAAAGGCTAGGAAGATGTCTCCTTCTCCAAGCCACCATCCAAGGGTGATGATTAAAGCTTCTCCTCCAAGCTTGATCTAAGGGCCAAGAATTAGCCTAGCTTTTAGGCTCACATATAAAAGCCAAAAGTAGACCATTTGTACATTTTACTCTTGAAATTTATTGCAATAGATGCAATTTGAGTTGAGAGCACACCTCCCTCATATCACCTCTTTCACCTTCCATTGCTTGCAAGTGCCTTCCAACTTGCCTCTATTCCTTCATCCATTTCCGCTGCCCATAGAGCTCTTCATGCACTTTTGGAGCTCCATCAGGCCTTGTGGGCTTTTTGGCCCTGTGGGCTTTTTCAATGAGGGGCATTTTGGTCCTATGGGCTTTTCTAGCCACAACCCACGTGGGACAGGGCCAAACCATGAGAAGTGGGCCAATTTGACAGGTTTAGTTGAAATTTCATATTGCATAGCTAAAAGGCCATTTTGATTACTACATGTATCATAGGGGTCGAACAGGCCGCCAACCCAAATAAACCATAAGGAAGACAACTAGATACATAACGACATAACAAGTAATATCGATAAATAAAGCAAGACGTTAGTTATATCCCACATACACGTAAGGTCATTTATATAGCGGCATAATCATTCATCTATCTAAAACCATCTGCCAAAAGATATAATTGGTCGGATACATCTGTCGATGACAAGTACGCAAATAGGGAAATCAATATGCCGGTATGTTGGCAAACCTCCTTTAACTTAGACAAAAACAGAGTAAGACTTAATGAAACATGTTCAAAGAGGATTGGGCTTGCACCACAAGCCCATTTGAGTTTGGTCAGGCCCAATAAAGTCTGTTTAAGGACAATCAAACTTGGTCAAAGCCCAAAACCTTGGCCCATAATTAGCCAGTAAAAGTATCATAAGAGTAATTAATTCTCTATAAATAAGGGCGGACCCATGTAATTAAAGGTATGCAATTCATTAGCATTGTAATGAGTTTTGACTTTGAGAGCTTTTTGCTTACTTGATCGCTGAAATTCTTTCTGCAAGTACACCCTGTATGTCCCACAGAGTACCCAGCAACAAGGACATAACAAGTAAGACCGTGGAGTACCCAACCAATAAGTTCAAAGATTATGGTAAGATAAGATTTCAGTCTCATAATAACTTAATATTGTCCATGCATGGACATTACCCATTGTGAAAAATTACCAACAAATTTGACAGAAGAGTATGAATTACCAATTGTTCCCCAAAAGTCTTAGTAGTTGTTTTGGGTTAAAGTGGCGAGCATTCTCCTACATAATTTGTCCGTCTTCACTTCGTGATTTTCCCAGTGTCAAGGTATCCTGTTCGTTCAAGACCGAGCGATTGTACTTGTTAAAGATACTTTGACACTTAAGTAAGTTCAATATCAAATGGTTAAATGAATTAAATTAGTATCAAATGTGTATTAAATGTACCAACAAACATACCTTTGACCTTTATTTATTGTGTTCTTCAATTGGCTTTGATTAGGAGCAGCCTTGTAACGTTCCTATTTCTCCTAATCATGTTTAGGGTCTTATTTAACATAATTCGTTAACTTAATTAGGTAACCTTGGTTTGAGATCAGTCGGGAAGGACAATTGCTAAGATGGTAATCTAAAGGATGGTTGAAGTGTATGATCGTACTGTTACCATACATAATTACTGTATGATTTCGTGATAAATGATGTTACTGAATTCACTCGAAGGGACGGTCTCTAACATAACGCATCATTCGGTTATGGCAAAATTTATGTACATATCGCATATTAGTATTCAAGTTGTTGCATGGAACTACACAAGTTATGATCAAATGGATCAGTTTGTCTAATCACAAGAACATCTAGTAAACTTGGTTGTAGATTCATCTTGAGGACAAGCTGAAACTAGTTAAGGGTATTGATATTTGACAAGTTTGTAGCAAAATGGTTCTAAGAGGATGAAGTTGTTTCTTTCTAGACCTTCTTTTACTTTTATTGTACCCTTTAAAACTTATAAATCTCAAATAATCGCTCGTTTATCATACACAAACCTACTTTTAAATATATTTCAAATTGTTAAAAAGACAAAAGGAATTTTCATATCTAAAAATATATTATAAAATATACACCAGAGAATATATTAAAAAATAATATTTCAAAATTTATTTTAAAAAATAAATTTCAAAACACATTTTCAAATCTAAAATATCTTTTAAACTACATAATAAAAAAAATATTTCAAAATACTTTTAAGGAAATATTTCTAAATCTAAAATCAAAAATGATTTTTAATATACATTATATTGACTAAAATAAATTCTTATATTTTTTATGAAAGTTACAAAAATAAAATAATAAAAGTTTTGAAGTTTTTTTTTTTCAAAAATAATTGTTTGTCATACAAGGATATATTTTTCATCTAAAAATACCTTCACTCAAGAATATATCTCCCATCCAAAAATCCACACATGCATATAAACATCAAATTAGTCCATATCAAATAAACATCAAAAATTGATTAAAAGGATTAAATCCATGTATTTCGAAAGATGAAGGATTAAATTGGTCCAAAGTTTTCAAAGTAACTAATTTCAAAATTTATTAAAAGTTAAGGAACCAAAAACATATTTAATCCTTGTTTTAAGAAATTTTGTACCACTTTTTTAGTACTTCTATTCTTGTTGTCTTTGTCGCATATAAACAAGAAAGTTGGTTTTCGTTTCATCAAAGAATTTCAGATTCTGTATCGAATCCTCTAGAATTGAGTAGTATAAGCTGGTATAAGTTGGCTATAAATCTAGTAATTGTTGGAGAGTCCAAGTTTTAAACATGCACTATAATGTCGTACAACCTATGTGGGACTCGTGTTTCTTACAGTACAATTTAATCTGAACATTCCTACACACTTCGCTATACTGGCGCCATTTATTGGCTGTTCACTGCTCCTCTGACTTGTCCCATGCGAACAATTGGAATAAAAATGAGACAAGCACGGAAATCAGGGATATGAATAGTGTGCACTAGTCCTTTGACTTGTCTCGTGGGAACAATGTGAATAGAAATGATATAAAAACATAAATAACATAAATCAGGGATATGAAGTGTGAAAAAGACGGAAGTCTTTGAACTCAGAACTCTATCACAATTTCTTTGGAGGTTAACAAAGAAAAGTATATTAAAATTATCTTTAGTCTGTATCCTTAGCAATGTGCAACTTCTAAAAACCTAAACCTTTACAATCCGAGACCGAAGTGTGCAGATTATCTTTTCTCACATGACCCATACTATGATCCGAAAAACCCCACATGAATGAGTCATACATCAATAACCCATACATAGGTTACATGTTAAATGGAATATTCATCAGCTGCAGACAGACATTCCTTTGCAGTTTAAAAATCCAAAGCCAAATCGCAGAAAGAGATGTCGTTAGATACTAGTCACTGGTTTCCCATGGTTTAATATAGTCAATGCTGCAATTGCACTTGGGGTGTAGTCCGCATAAGATCTCAAATGTTGTTGTGGAAGGTTGTGCTTTGTTCTCTCTGAAGGCAATAGAAGCTCGACAAACTTTTGTGCAGCAATTATTTGTTCTTCTCGACAACCACCATCGTGTATTAAATCACTGTAATATGTAACAAAAAAAGAAGTCAACTATTCCAACAAAAAACACTTCTCTCAAATAATAAATTCATTTAAACTGTTATTTATCTTTTCCTAATTGAAAGAAATTGATACTTATTCTTACTTGAGCAACAAGGCTAAGTTTGCCGGTTTGCAAGATTGAAAGAGTGCTTCAGGAATAATGGCCTTGTCCAAAAGAATATTGGGAAGTGACATGTACTGTATCTTAGCTTTGTACCGAACGTACCATTCTGTCAAAATATGGGCACGATATGCAACAACACAGGGTAATCGTGCAAGCTGCAGCTCCACAGCAACTGTTCCAGATGTGCATAGTGCAACTCTACATGCCTACAACGTAGTTCATTTAAATTAGCTAGGCACAAAGAGCAGCCTTCATGAAAGACATAGGGGACCAGGAAACAGAAGGAAATGGCCAAACTCACAATCTAGTAAATAATTTGGACAGAATCACTGGCGAACATTTTGGAAAATCAACAGTTATAATGTCATTGCAAGTTTAGATTCAAGTATTATTCTACTTTACTGTTCATTAAAACTCAAGCAAGAGTCTGTAAGCATTCTATAATGGACCATAAGAGCAATTTCAAGAATAGATAACTCTATCAGAAGAAGTATAAAACGAATTTTATAGTAAGGCTACACGATATGGTAGAATGAGTCAAAAATTAAAATATTTATTTTGAAAATGGAGGTCTTGCGGGACAAGGGGGCTTACACTAAAAGCATCATATCTTAGTTGTGTTGTTCCACCTGGAATCAATATAACTGGCACAGGCCATCTATGAATAGCACCAGCCATAAAATTTTCCACATGCTCATTAGGTGCTACATGAATGACTGTCATCAACTGTGGAACCGTGTCTTTCATCAGTTCCACCGTATCTGAAAAGATGGGAAGCATCCGACTGACTTCTTGCACTCTGCTTCCAGGAAGTAAGCTAATCACAGTGGCTCCTTTTGAAGTTAAAATTGATGTGATGATAAAGCAAATATGACTTCAAAGTTAGACAAAATAATACAAACAATATCCATAAAACGGTTTTCATATGATTTTTCTTTTAAGATATAACTTCTGCTCCAATGTCTAGAATTTGGGGCATTATGATAAAGCAAATATCCACATAGCAAGAAAGCAAAATCATTAAACTAACGAAATGTGAAACATCTGCTCATACAAAAGTAACAAAATGCCAGGAACAATAATTTAGCAAACTTTTCTTGAAGTTAAATATGTGAAGTTCTTGAATTTCATTTTATTAGAAGTACCTGCTGGCACTGCGTACTTATTTCGGAAATCTTCGGCATTGCCTTTCGCCCTCCATTCATGAATCGTGGAATTGTTTCTCTAGAAATATAAGCTATGCAAAATTAGGGAGAAACAAATCGAGAAATTTGGACCAAGTCATATATAATAAGGATGAAGGACAACTTTTGGTTACACATCAAGATATCAAAGAGAGATGGGAGAACTACTTTAATAAGTTTTTGATTAGTAAGGATCAGGCTTAACTATGGAAGAATAGAAATCCAAAGGTCAAACAAAATTTTGCGCCTCTTATCGTATGAGAGATAAGAATAAAAAATGACATAATAATCCATAAAATCTCCAATGCATACAAGCATTACAAAAAAGCTAAGAATTGCCAAATATCCCAAGCTCATACCAAATTCAATTCCAGAACATCTTCCAGGACCGGATGCCCAACAGCTGTTGCGTACAATCCATTCAATCTACATATTCTGTCTTCATTTGGAAGTATGCACAATAGATGATCCACAAATTCTGCTAGTCCTCTGAGTCTCGCTTCACCTCCTTTCCATGCCCAGAATGATGGTGCCACATAGTGAAAGTGTGATGGAAAATCCAAATTGTTCTGACTGTATCTAGCTGCAAAAGGCATTCCTCATTTGCATACAACATAACTCTAAAATCAAAGATGCAGAAGTTATTCCAGCAAGGAGAGTGCATCAGTAGTACCTCGAAGTTGTTTCAAGAACCGAAAAGAAAATCCCTTAGAATCAACAGTTAATACAACATGAGGTTCAAATAGAACAGCAGCTTCAACAGTTTCCTTCAGTTTCACCTGAAAATTAACAACAGCACATGGAATTCACATGTGTAACAGGTAAAATTTCATATACATATGCTTCAAATGTAATTCAAAAATGTGTCAAAAGTTATCAGATAGATATCCCTGGAATAATAAAATTTGAAAATGAATCAAGGAACAACAAACATTTCCGTTATAGCTATACGTTGTGTAGCACCCATGCTGAAAATGATATAAGAAAGACACTTCACATGCTCCTATCTGTGTTTAACACTACTGTCGTTTTCTAAACTTCTATTACTATGTAAATATAAATGGAAATGTCTTAGCAAGTTAACCGCTATAGCATTTCACTATTTCCAGAAATGCTTCATACTTGGTTAAAATAAACCAATTATCTTTTCTGATTTAACATATGTGGCCTTGTTGATTTGAAGCTGATTTTATATGTTACAGTAGTATAGTAGCAGTGCTGTGTCCTATTTGTAATCCGTGCGAGTAACCGTTTTTACAGGTAGCAACTAGGTACCGTATTCTACATCCAAAGACTTTAGCTATAACATATTGAACAGATTCTCAAAACTAAGGGGAAAACAAAAGGAAAACCCAGATACTGTTCCAGTTTACAAATCACACTAATTACTAACATCTTAAAAGCAAAGCACTCACTCTGATTCTATACAGATGAGGCAAAAGCTCCCAAAGACCCATTACCGAAATATCCTCCATAGAAAATAGAGACTTCAACCCTTCACTTGCCATCTTAGCCCTGAAATTGATAAATCAATAAATTTATATCTAGGAAGAAAATTTTCCTTATTGATATATTCTTTACTAAAATATACTTGTAGTCTCTCATCTTCTCTTTCTTCTATTTTATCACTTTGGTCACCTACTTTAACTTTTTTTACCAGAGTGTCATGAACCCAAAATATTCTTGATCGAAAATCAATTACTAATCTCTCAAAGGACCAAAAGATCATTTTAAAATACCAACCTCTCTAAATAGATATTTTTCCAGACATACTGTTTTGAAAATTGAACCTCTGATCACTAACTTAAAAGCACGAGATTATAGAACAATCATATCAAATAATGTTAGTTTACTATAATGTCTCCAAAGTAATCATTTTCTTAGGCTTTTGTACCATTAATATTAATCTTGGCTGGCACAACAAGCATTGGTGCAAATGGCATTAATGCAAATGGTGTGACATCACATGTCACCAACTTGACCCTTATAAACCGATGAAATAACCATCTTGCTTCGACAACATCAATGTAAAACTTTTCAAACATAACAAACCATACCCAAACCCACAAAATAAAACGAGACTTCAAGTGTATTTGAGCGTATACTATTCATAGATGAAAAAAGAAGTTGACATGCCCACCAACACCAGCAAAGCGAAGAGGAAAAGGGGAGAAAAGTCTAAGCGAAGCCATTAGGCGAGAAGCGATGGAATCTCCAGAAACTTCACCGGCAACAAGAAAAACCCTCAGTTCTCCATCTCTGGCAGCCATGTCTATTGGAGCTTTGGAAGAAGAAAATGAGAACCACTGCACACACACGATCTTTGGATTAGGGTTCGAATTCCGATTCCTTCTGATTAAACCTTTTGCACCCAACGAAATCGCAGGAATCCAATTAGAGAGCATGATGCCCTGCACAGGTTAGCTTGCCTTGAAGCGCCAGCGAACGAGGGACAAACCAAACACTGTCGTTTGATGACGGACGCACTGCAGTGTGTATGGACGGTGAAGGTAGTAGATACGGGTATTGGTCGA
>Ga0209389_1004176_pt1 | contig 11937 bp, 6 predicted proteins | sample CowpearedBW_FD_187526 | JGI IMG/M metagenome (GOLD analysis project Ga0209389, IMG submission 187526) | Root nodule microbial communities of legume samples collected from California, USA - Cow pea red BW (SPAdes) (version 2) | ecosystem: Host-associated > Plants > Roots > Nodule | place: USA... | reverse complement strand
ATTCATGGAAGACTTCACAGTTTGAGTTGACCAAAAAAGCTGAGAGCTTGAGGATGTTGGATGATTTCCACCAATGGGTGAGGGAAATGCCATTCGGTGAAAGAGTTTCTTGGGCTATTGGAGGGATGGTTCTAACAGCAGGCTTGCTGTTTGTAAGGTCCGAATGCACTCTTTTTATTTCCAATTATTTATTAGCTGTGCATTTTTGTATGGTCCTGTTACATTAGGCAGGTAAAAGAGGACAACGTGTTGGAAATGCAGATTATCAGAAGTGATTATTCATGATTTTTTTACTCGGTGCATGTTATCATATTGCAGATAGTTTGCGATAAAATTAATATTTTGCCCTTTGACATTGTACCAAATTCAAGTAGAGTTGCATCTTAAGGATAATCTTGGATTTTTGTCATCTACTTTCTTTATGTTCATTCATTGAGAAATGTCCTTTGTAATTATTGTTGGAACGATGTTAATCTTCTTTTTGTATATTCTAATCATACAGCAAAAGGAAAAGCCATAGCCAACGCCAGAAACTCGCTGCAATAAAGCGAGCTGCCAGGAAGCTTGAGGGCAAGATGGTGGAGAAACTGCCTTCTAATGCTCAAGAATATAGAAGAAGAATTTCCAGATGAGTGTTTCTTGTATGTGATGTTGAGAACATAATTAACGGTGCTAGTTTGTAGTTGAGTCCTTGAGTTTCCTGTTATAATTATCAAAATGAAATCTTGCTGTACTTTGTACTCTCGCTTTTTATGTTCTTTCCTTCTTTTTGCATAGTTTTTTCGTAATATTCTTCCCTGGAATATAGTTTTCTTTAGACCGAAGTATAGTTGTAAAAAAGAGTTTGTTTGGTCTTTATGGCTTTTTTTTTTTCTGTAAAAAAATTATTGACTTATGAAAAACCATTGTTGTATAAAAGCCGGGATGCTTCCACATCTCCAACCCTTGTCCTCTAAGATTGCTTACTTCTTCATGCATCATGAGTCAATACTATCGAGTCATTGATGTCCAAATGCTGTGAGGGTATGTGGGAGGTATTATACCCTTGTTTAAAAGATCAGCAAAGGATGTCAGTAGCTTCGGGGTAGTGGAGAAATGTTAGAGGCATTTATAATTACATTTGAGGAAGAAAAACAAAAGTGATGCTGATTAAATCAAGAAAAAATGATAGATTATGCGTTATAAAAATGAAGTTCTCCATTTATTTTAGAAGTTTTATACTAAGTTTGTGAGGAGTACTATATATACCATAGCACATTCATCTTTATATAATATGTCGGTTAAAATTTATTAAAACTACAAAACCAGTAATTGGATTTCTGTCAGCTAACAGTGAAGATATATTACCAATCACAAAGTTCTATACATGAGATTTATAAAATGATTAGATGTCCATTAAAATTTAGCTATGTAGTGCTAAAACCTCTGTTGCTTACTGTTTTCAAACTTCTTTTTATGATAGAAAATTAGGCATAAATTTGAAATTCCTGGCTGCTTGGAGCACTTCTAATTTTGTTGGCAGAATTAGAAGCTGATGATGAAAGCATTGAGAAAACTCTGAACACAGGCTTTCGGGCGTGTCAGCCGAAACCACATTGTTTTGAACGATAGTTGAAAGAGATAATGGTTTCGAGCCATAGTCTCGGACGTACAGGTCTTGTTCTTTGGAGAAGGATGGGAGCTGATTATCACGAATTTTAATATTCTAATGCATTTTTTAAATAGATTTTGATATTTTAAAAAAATACATAACTTTAATATATTAACATTAGTATATTTGAAGGTTGAGCAGTGAATAATATATAAAAAAAATAAGTAGAAAATATAGACTCTATTTTCATTCGTGGACTGGGGTGGTAGATTTTATTTGTTGGACTTTACCATCTCATTTTGTTGTAAATCAAACATATCTCTTAATGAAGTATTAGAAGCTAATTCTTCCAAACACAGTGCTTGTTAAATTAAGTGCTACTCTTTTTCATATACACTTTATTATGGATCGGTATTGATTTGGTTGGCATGACCAAGAATCCCTTCACCTAAATTAAGATCAATTAAATAGATTGAAGGAATGGATTCTTTTCAATTCTAATTGGAATCAAACTAATTATATTTCATTTCATTGAAATATTAAATATATCTTATATGAATGAATCCAACTGTTTAATACACTTTTTTTTTATATATATTATAAGCTGTTTGTTATAACTTTCAATTTATTATTATTTACCGTCATTGATTAATTTTTTAAAATAACTGAATTTTAGGAGAACAACCATAAAAGAAGCTTTTGATTTTAATAAGATTTTATATATATACTGTTTTTGTCGGATTATTTTAAAAACATAAGTTTATGGATGAAATTTTTTTTAAAGATAATTGCTTTAGGACATAAAAGATATGTACTTTTTTATATTATATTATTTTTTGTTAATATTAATCTTAGTATTAATATTTATATTAATAATTTTAACATAAACATTTTTATTATTATTATCGATAATGTTGTTATTATTATAAGTATTTTTTTTAATTATAAAAAATGTTATTGTATTACATAATTTTATTAAATAAATTTTTAATTTTTTAAAAATTTATAATTTATAATTATTTATAATATTATTATTAGTGTTTTTAATTATTAAATATATAATTTTTAAATTGATTTAAATAAATATTATATTATTATTTTATATAAAACAGAAGAGAAAAAGATGTACGGGTCACAAACTAGATGCTTTTTGAAAAGCTGTAACAAATAAGTTCTAATACATTTTATTTTAGATTTTAGTATTCAAAATTCTTCTGATTTTTTTTATTGATTTTAGTCTACCTACTTCCTTATCTAATGTTACCAGCTATTTTGGTCTGGCCATATAATTTATTGTGTTTTTTTTGTCATATTCCGGTAAAAAATTAATAACATTCGACATAATAAATATAAAAAATAGATACTAAATAAAACACTTAAATTTTTATTTAAAATATGTTTTACTTTGAATATAAAATAAAGGGAGATAGAAACTCGAAAAAAAAATATACTACCATTTATTTCTATTACCATAATTGATTTCCCTATCAAACTATTATACTTGAAACCAGAACTGATGCAACCGATGAACATAATATTATAAAGCATGATTTGATTTTAATAATTGTGTTAGGTCTCTTTGTTATGGAAGTTTGGGCCGAATATAGTAAGTGTAGAGTTGGGCCTATGTTTCAGAACCAAAGCTGGCCCATATTCTGAACCCTATTATGAAAGCGTACAAGTAAAAAACCCTAATTTGCTTGCTATCATAAATCGCAGGTGTAGCGGCAAAGAGTGAAGGAGGTTTGTTCCGAGACCCGAAGCAGCAATGGTTATTCGTCTCTCTCTGTTTCATTGTTCAGCATCTGTAGCATTGCTATTCTTCTGTCTCTAACGGTTTTCATTTGAATTGGATACACAGGGGATCGATCTGAAGGCCGGAGGTAAGAGCAAAAAGACGAAAAGAACTGCACCAAAGTCCAATGATATCTACCTCAAGCTCTTGGTTAAGGTCGGTTTCAATTCACTTCTCTCATGCTTTTTTCTTTGTGGTCAGTGATGATAAATGTGATCCCAGCTCATTACGAGACCTTCACCATTGCAAGGTCCGGGAATAGAATTTTCCACATTTTTCTGAGCCACTTTCTCCCATAAGAAGTGTAGTTGTTATTTTTTGTTTGATTACTTCAGTTATGATGTTTTTAGAAATACTTAAGAAAGTTGCATTCAACCCTTCTTGTGAAACTGCACTTAATTTTTTTTTTGTTGTATGCTAGTTTGTCTTACTTCTTGCAGATCCGTTTTTACCTTAAACTCGTTTACTGAATTTTAAATTTGAAATCTTATCCCTAGAATTCCTTTAATAATGGATTGATGGAGATTTCCTGCTAGTAGATGAGAAAGGTTCCCGATGATGTTTTATCTCATTTTACCATGCTAATTCTGATTATAGATGATTAATATTCAGTTTAATGAACTGAGGGAACTGATCTATTTCACTGGTACTTGCCAATTTTTGACATTCAAGTTTACAGGTTTTGGAAAACCATCTATTTTTTGTTTGAACTATTTGTTCTCAAAATTTTCCGTGTTCATCTACAATACTTTCTTGAATATGTGTATTTTTCTTTTGTATACTTTAAGTGTTCTGATTTTTTTTAAATGATCAGCTTTATCGCTTCCTTGTCCGGAGAACTGGCAGCAATTTCAATGCTGTTATACTCAAGCGATTGTTCATGAGCAAGGTTAACAAGGCCCCACTTTCTTTGTCAAGGTTGATTAAGTATACCAAGGGAAAGGTTCGTTTTTTTGTGTAGTATTTTTCATTTTTATTTTTGTATTTGTTTCCATTGTTTTAAATTTTAAAATTTATCTTTGCAGGAAGAAAAGATTGCTGTTGTGGTGGGGACTGTAACTGATGATATTCGTGTTTATGAAGTTCCATCCTTGAAAGTTACAGCACTAAGGTTTACCGAGACTGCACGTGCAAGAATTGAAAAGGCTGGTGGTGAATGTTTGACATTTGATCAGTTGGCTCTTAGGGCACCTCTTGGACAGAACACGGTATGCTCAGAGGCTACTGTTGGTTTTTTTCTTTTTCTGAATGACTGTTTTTGTTCTCTTGAATGCTTTTGTTTTTTTCTCTTTTTATATCATTGCTTACCATATCCTTTGTAGTTCCATGTTTAATCTTCTGTTCTGCTTGAAGTTGTTATTTTTGCTTACTCATTTGGTTCATCTTAATTTTTGTTTTCGATCCATACTAATCTAACCAAAAATTAATATTGATTAATAAAAACCGAGTAATTTGATGAGAAACATAGGATTCATAGCTTAACTTTTTTGTGCCTAGAATTTGTTCTTTTTCTGAATATTGAGTGGTATGCTATTGGTTGAAATTTTCATATTATTTTATTTGTTGTCTGCCATCCTAATCCTGCGCAGCAAATGAATTACCTCCACATTGTTTCAGTCATATGCTTTAAATAATGCTGAAAGATTTTTGTATGTATGTATACATTTGCCGTGTTACCTGAACTGTGTAATTATTGAATGCAGGTTCTTCTTAGAGGCCCAAAGAATGCTCGTGAAGCTGTGAAGCACTTTGGTCCTGCTCCTGGTGTTCCTCACAGCCACACCAAACCTTATGTTCGATCTAAGGGAAGGAAGTTCGAGAGGGCTAGAGGAAGGAGGAACAGCCGAGGATTTAGGGTGTGATGTGATAGATAATTTTACGCTGGTATTATTACCTCTGGAATGCAGATTTTTCTTATATGTTAGACTGTGGAGGCAGTTTTCTTGTTATTTGTATTCTGATAATGATTTAAGTACGAAGTTTTCATTTTTGGCTCCTTTATTTTCCAATTGTGTTTTGTGGAAGCTTTAACTCAGTTTTGATGTCATAGATTGGATAATCGTTAATTATGTCATACATACTTTGGCCTCTCCCAACCTTACTACAAATTACGGAATTTTTGAACGACGAGCATCTATTTTTTCTCATGGAAAGGATTTGCCTAACTAGACTGTAGTGCTTTCAGAGATGTTTGTGGCACCCAATCTTTTCATCACTCAACTTCAAATTAAACTTGTCTTGATGCGCTCATTGGTAATAAGCCTATCCAAAATAAAAACATTATTACGTTTATTCCTCTATTGTATAGAAATGAACTTGTATATTTCGAACTCCACATTGATGATTCGTAATTGTTTTGAAATCTGATTTTTTAAATTTGCATACTCTGCTTTTCAATTTAAACTGTTTATTCCCTTTTTCTTATGTAGTTTATCGTAATAAAAAGATCAGTTAGGAAAACATGTACTTCATAAATTTAATTATAATAAGATTATTGGAGAACTTGTCAAACAAGTACAAAGAGAGCCTCTACGAAACGGAGCAAGCAAAAGTTGCCCTAAAATAGTCTGTGGATAGTACTTTATAAAATATGGCCATGATTCAGGGTCCAAACTTCTTAAGGAAATGATAGATGTGATTGGTCACATCCTTTGGTGCTTCTTGGTTGCTGAAGTGTGCAACACCTTCCAGCACCACCACTTCATCCAAAGTTGGCACATCTTTCTTAAAACCACCGTTGTGAACGTACTCCTTCGTCCCCGGTGAAGTGTACATCAAGTCATCGCCACCTGTAATGAACTTTACCGGAACATTCTCGATTCCCATTCCAGTCCACGATGCCGTTAGCTCCCAGTTTCTGCAAAACCATTCAAGATGCTACTATTAGCCACAGTTCCTGCTAATTTCTTATTATTTTTATCCAACCTCTAATATCATAGTATCAAACTGCAATTCTCCCCGTTCTGTTGTGAATAGTTCTACATTTCATGTTAATTATAGTATTAGTATGAGTTTAACTCAACTTCCCTGATAGGTGCAATTCAACAAAGACAACAAATAGCACAACAAGAAGATGATAATAAGAGAATATCAAAACATCATTTTTGTTTAACATGGTTCAATTAAAGTATCAATAGTTTGGATTAATTTTCACGGATCATGTAATTGAAATTTTCTATTTACAGAAATAGTGAATAAGATTTAGCACATATCGTTGAGATTGAACAGAATCATGAAAATGAAAATGTCGTGGTATTAGTTTCTCAACACACAAGAACATGTACACAAGAGAATAAAAGAATGGATCTCACAAGTTGAGATTTCTGTAGTAGTTCAAGCCTCCAGTGAAGCCAGTCCTCTGAAATTTAGTAACGTAGTAATCAAGATCTTGTTGAGAGAGCCAAGACGGCAAGGTGGGTGAAGTATGGGGATTAAACCCAGTTTCATGCCCCGCTTTTGGAAAAACTGGTGGACCTGATATGTCTTGAAAACCAGCACAAAGAAGAACATAAGACAACAATGACAAACTGCACTCCAAGATGAATGAAAAACAGGTACAATTGTCAGACCAGTTTTTCGCGCAGTAAATATGTTGTTTAACAGATACGTAATGTCAACGCAAGCCATGGCGGCTTCCGTCTTTCCTGTTTCCTGCCATTCATATGATAACAGCATCAATCACATGTTCATACCATAAAATAAAACTATTTCATCCATTGAGAGATTTTGAAACCACACTCACTGCTTCTTCAAATAAAATGGCAGATGATTCATAATAATGAACCATTCTGTGTTCTCAGATTTTGTATGCAGAGAAAGAATATACGAAGTATTTGATTTACCTGAAATCTGCATATGTAGTAGTCATCTCCATACAAGGCACGAAAACCATCTACGGTTTTCTGTTGAGGATTTCTTCCGAGGAAGGGTCGGAAGGGGACACTGAGGGAAACATAGGCGTTGATTCTGTCTGGTCGGAACATGCAGAGGTACCAACCGATGATGGCACCCAAATCGTGTCCCACCAAGAACACTTTTTCCACACCCAGAGAATCTATGAGCGCAACCATGTCACCCACGAGGTGAAAACACGTGTAGCTGCTCTCCGGAACAGGGGCCTCCGTGTCGCCGTAGCCTCGGAGATCAGGCGCCACCGCACGATAACCGAGAGAACTGAGAGCCAGAATTTGGTGGCGCCAGGAGTACCATAGTTCAGGGAAGCCATGCAAGAACAACACCACTGGTCCTTCTCCTTTTTCCGCAACATGCATCTTTATGCCGTTTACTTCTACCATACTGTGCTTTATGCTCTCCATCTCTCTTCTCTCTCTTTCTTCACCTTCTTCACCACACCTTACCCAAACTTCTCAATTCCACAATCCAAAATTTAATATTACGGCCTGTTACGTTTTGGACAAGTTAGAAAAAGATAACCTTTTATTCACACCATGTAACTCGTTTTTTTTTTCTTCACAATTAGGCAATTCTGCTTCCATAATTATAGAATTAGACAAATTAAAATTTTGAAATCAGGCAAGTCACTCTGACATGATTTCATCGTAATTAATGTTTAATAGATGACGAAAGTTGTAATTTATTAGATTTAATTATTATGTAATGTATATTTGATTGTTATTAAATTGTTTATTTCATAATTAAGGGTAAAATGTATACAATTATTGGATATTGACTGATTTATTTTCTTTGAGCAATAAATCTAAAGAATTTACATATGTTTAATTCGTTATCGTTACTAAGTCCAACTATTTATGAACATAAAAAAATCGAAGGAAGATAAGGACAAAAGTAATTAGTATAACAATTTTTCAAATAAAAATATATATTTAGAATTAGAAGGTGCATCAAAAGAAAAATTAAAAATATCGTAATAAACATTTATATATTTTGAATTTTAGATGGGAAAGCGACGACTTACATGACCTATGTCTTCCTCAAGTTAAGAAATCCAAACATCTATATTGTCAAATCGCTACCAACCAAAACACGAAGATCACGAATCTCATGCATAATATCATTCACGATAGCAGATGAAGTTTCAAGAATAGCCTGAGGTGGTGGAGACATGTGTGCTAATCAAGAATAGGCTGACTATCAATGTTTTTGACAAAACCAAAAGAATTAATAACTTCAACACCAATTTTGAAAGTTCTTTTATTCTTCATAAAATGTTCATCATCAAGAGGAATATCAAACTGATCATAGAAGGCGGTAATCAAGTGGGGATATGGTAAAGAGACATTTTTCATCCAGTTTCTAATAAGATGAGTCTAGTTGATCTCCCTTCTAGTTAATAGTGCCCACATCAAAATAAAGTCCTCTTCAATGGCCTATGCAAGGTTACTGCCACGGGGCAACATACGTGACAAATGATATAATACATTATACGGTTTTTAACCTTCAAAGACCCCACAAGTATTCTACCACCGATGTTGAAGGGCGAAGGTACGATTACATGACAACAAACCTAGCTAAGTGCATGAACTCAAAGCTTAAGGGAGCTTGATCATTACCTATCTCTGCTTTACTAAAAATAACTTTCTAAAGGACAAAAACATGGTTTCTTGAACGAGGCTTGAAGGTCGACTTTATGTTAAGAGCAGACCATCAATATTTAGACGACATAACTGTGCTTCATCAAAATCAACAGAAATCAACATTTTGTCATGTTCATCGACGCGGTCGAGATAACTTTTTAGGGTGCAAGAGATATCAACCCCCACCAATATCTACCTAATTCAATTTCATAAGTGTCAAATTAAAATATTGATGTTGTGGTTGTTGTCACTTTCAAGCAAATAGCTTTCCATGTCATCACATCATAACTTTTTGTTCTTTTTCTCATCTACCGCTAACAAATTTGATCTATTTTTTTTTTAGTCTCCATATTTGATCTATTTTGTTTTTAGTCGCCATATGATAAATAAGGCTTATGAAATCCAATTCTATTCATTGTGAAATGAAGACTATTGGTCAACTTATACAAGTACATATTTCATACCAGACCTTCAAACGTGGCGTAAGGCATTCAGACGACCAAGAACTACTCAGATCCATAACGAAATGGGATCAACCAATTCTGGATAAACCGAAAAAAGATTTTTACTATTGTACTGAAGATCATCATAGGAACCAATATCTATTTCGATAATGAATTGCATTGCTTTCTAATTTTAACTTTGTATTACAATTCAGTTTGATATTACCTTTTATTAATCAATAATCTTATACAATGGTCATATCTTCTAAGTTTACATGTTGTAAATTTAAATTTCTTTTAACTGAGTGCATTCATTTTGGAATGACCAATTTACATTATAATGTTATATAGTATTTCATAAAGAATTAGTCTCGTAATTAATTACAACTAATTCGTAATTGATCACAAAAACCTAAGAAGCTCCAACACATCTCGAAGGTTGCGCTTCCCAGCTTCCTGTATGTTGCAGACACAAACACTTGTCGGAAGCTTAAACGATGCAGTGCCAGACACCCCAAACACGACCCTGTAATGGGATGTGGTAAAGAAGACACGGCCATTTCTCAAGGCTCAGTTTTTGGATGTTGTGGACATGTCGGGGGAACTACTTATGCTTTTGCAAAGAAAAAGAGATGAAGCTGGTAGGTTGCAGCGGAGTAAAGAAGAGGGAAAGAGAAAGAGTAGAAAAGAAAGAAATAGAAAAGTAAAAAAAATAAATATTTTAAAAATTATATTAATAATTTAATATTTTATTAAATTTGATTTTTTCATAAGCTTTACATACTTTTTTATTTGAACCTAAAATTTAATTCAAATTTAAAGTTATATATGGTTTATTGGATAAATATATAATTATTATTATGTTTTGTTTTTTTAATTGAGACTATTTTTATATTTTTATTTATTTTACTCTTAAATTATGAACATAAAAAATACAGATTTTATACTTTGAATGTCTTTTTTAAATGATAAATGGAAGTTATAAAATATAAATTAAACTTTTAATTAAGAAACAAAATTAAATTTTAAATTGTTTTTTACAATAATCATATTAAAATTAAAACTATAACATAATATTAAATAATCAGTAATTTAATATTGTTTTAAAAGTATATAGTATATTGTATCATAATTAATTTTAATTTGTGACATGTTTTATCTTTTATACTTATATAATTTAATTTTTATATAATTAATATATTTTAATAAATATATGTCGTGTGTCATGTGTCCAATGTCATGTGTTTTTTAATTTTGCTGTATCTGAATGTTCGTGTCCGTACATATATTTTTGTCTAGACTTCATAATCCAAAACTCTCTGATAATCACTTATATTGTCTTTGTTATCGGTTACAAAACTGTAATATTCTCGTTTATAATCGATTACGTTTACTTTAGTGCCTTCAGGGCTACAAAGCGAACAATCTGGCCAAAGAAAAAAACAAATCCAAGGATATGATTTTTCTTTTAAAATCGTGTGTGTGGAAGCTGCAAAACTTATCCAATATTGTAAATTCTAAAAAAATTACCCATTTTTGTAATTATAAAGACAAAATTGCCTCTGAAAAAAAAAACGTATAACCCCTTCACGGAAAACTCCAAACTTGCTCTCCAACTTCATATTTTACTTCTCTTTTGTTTGTTTTGAAACTAAAATTCTCGTTCTCATCTCTCTCACCCATCTCAAAGCCTAAAAATTTGTCCAGCGGTGCTTGAATCTTAAAATTTCCACCGTTCTCAAGAACTCTATATGTCGGTGTTTTTGATATTAATTTTCTAGTCAACCTTTGGCGTTGAGATTTGACAGTTTTGAGTTCAAAATATTTGACCAAAGTCTGTGTTCCAATAGATAAAAGTCTCTTTTGGGGTCCAAAAGTTGAGTTCAATCTTTCTTCCTGTAGAGCCTTTTCAACACTAGAAAGAAGCATTGATACTATGCTTCTGCTCTTTCTTCAAGCTTTCTTTCTTCATGCAATCTTTTCACACTGCAAATGGAAAGAGGTCGAAATAATATTCAAAACAAGTTTAAATGCAGTGGCACTCACTTTTTTCTTTTTGGAAATGACCGCGCAGGAAGACGAACACTTCTGTACCGTACACTAAGATTTTTTATGGCATGGGGCAAATTTTCAAATAAATTAGGCAATTATAATAATATTTTAATCTAATTTTAACTTATCACTTCAATTTTGATCATTTTTAGATCAAAACATCACATTATAAAAAAAATTAAAATAAATAATTAAAGAAAAAAAATGATAAGTTAAAAATAAATAAATAAAATATCATTATCAATTAAGCAAATGTTAATAGTTAATAGGTAACTCATGCAACATTGTAACCCACTTCACTTACTTTGATGTCTATTTATTTGAAACACAACTTTGTTTTTTTATTTTTATTCCAAATAAAAGTCGTGTGGGCTACCGACATTAAGTAAAAGTCGTCTGGCGGCCGAAAGCGTACAAGTCGTCCTTTTTTTTGCTAATTTGGAAGTTGACATTGATTTTTTTTAGATACATTTAAATATAGATCGATAGAATTGGTTTTTT